>MDTG01241355.1_pt1 | contig 10429 bp, 3 predicted proteins | sample 811421 | NCBI WGS metagenome assembly MDTG01 (sample SAMN05326645, study PRJNA326480) | marine metagenome | isolation source: seawater | place: Pacific Ocean: South East | collected 2011
CATAAAGTTCACCGTGACCACTAGATATGTTTGTAAAAATTCTAAATTGATTGTTTGAATCATCTCTGTGTCCAAAGCCGATTCCAGTATAATCAACTACAAGTTGTTTGTTATCTATATGTAAACCATAACTAGGGCTATCTGTGCCGATGCCGATTTTACCGCCTTCGGACATATCAATTCTCATAGCTTCTATAGTGGTGGAATCATCAACACCTTTAAATACTATGTCTTTATCTGAAGTTTCAGATTTTATAATAAAATCCGATGTATCCCTTTTAAATCTACCAAAAGCAGTTCCACCATCGTGTAATACAATATCAGCACCGTCTGCATCCAGTATCATATCACCTGTAGTTGTTATTGTACCAGAATCTAATGCTAGTTTACCAAATGAGCCTGTTGAAACTAATGAACCACTTATTAGTGCTGCAGTACCATCACTCCAAGATGTGTCATCTGCGCCAGTTATGTCACCACCATTAACAATAATATGTCCGAATGATGCTGTTGTTGTTGCTGAACCTGTTATGTCGCCAGCGATTGAAATGGCAGAGCTAGCTGTTATCGGAGCAGAAAATGTTTTCTTACCACTAAAAGTTTGATCAGTTGTCAAGTGTGCTGTATCAGAATCTAAATATGCACTTGCGATTGCTGTGCCTTGCCAAGTTCCAGTGCTAATTGTTCCAATTTCAGTAATTTGAGTTTGTGAAGTATCTACACTAATTGAATGTCCTATTCCTTCACCACTTGTAGCTCCTGTAGAAGTTATACCAGTTCCACCAGTTAAAGTTGCTACATAATTTCCTGTTGTGTGGTCAGATAATGTAATTAAATTATCTAATGTTGTTGCTCCTGTACCACCTTGTGCTACTGCAATAGTTGTACCTTCCCACGTTCCAGTGCTAATTGTTCCAACTGAAGTTATATTTGTTTGGGCGGCTGTTGTTAATGTGCCTCCAATTGCAGTTGCTTCAACTCTTCCAAACGAACCAGTTGAGGTTGCTGAACCACTAATATTTCCAGCAAAGTTTGTGTCTTTTGCGATTTCTACTTTTGTAGTAGAACCATCTAAAGTTATATACGCAGTAGTTCCGCCACTTCCATCATCCGTACTTAATACAATATCCTTATCATTAGCATAATTAATTAATTGTATATGACCAGTGGTTTCAAGTATTTGAAGATTAGTTCCAGTATGTTTTATGTTTCCGTCATTATCAGAACCAAAGTATAATTGATTACCATCAGCTAATGTAATTCCCCCACCATCACCTGTTATGTATCCAAACGAACCAGTTGAGGTTTCTGAACCACTTATTGTTGTAAAATCTTTTATAGTTGTGCCGTCTAATGTAGTAATAGTAGTAGAGCCTATTGTCCCACCATTTATTGCATCACCACTAATTTGATCATTTGCTAGAGTTAAAGTTCCAGCACTTACATTTAATGTTTTTCCGGAGCCAACAGTAACATCAGTTCCATCTATAGTTCCACCGTCAATATCAACTGTTGTAATAGTGCCTAAATCAGCAACTGTATTTCCAGTGTTTGTCCAATTACCGCTTATGCTATCTATATCAATTTTGGTTGCTTGTACTCTACCAAATGAACCTGTTGAAACTAATGAACCACTTATTAGTGTTGCAGTACCATCACTCCAAGATACATCATCTGCACCAGTTATGGCACCACCGTTTACAATAATATGACCGAATGATGCTGTTGTTGCTAATGATCCGCTTATATTACCACCAAAATATATGTCATCATTTGCAAAAATATCACCTTGTACATTTAAGTGATAAATTCCTGGCTCAACACCTATACCAAGCATTCCTTCTACTCGAGTATTACCTGATGTGTATAGTCTAGTAAAGGATCCAGATTGAGCGTTTAAAGATCCTGTAAATTCGTGTGTATCATCTGATGAATCACCAAATTTATTTGAACTAGTTGCAAAAGATATAGATTGACTTACTACATTTGAAACAACTTTATCTGCTGTAAGAGTTCCGCTAAATACTCCATCACCTGTAACATTTAGAGTTGATCCATCAAATGTCATATTAGCTTCTGCTGTTCCAGAGCCATCGCCATCAGCAGTTATAACTCTATTGTTTCCATCATTTGCTAATGTTAATAATCCTTGTGGACCTTGGACACCTTGTGGCCCAGTTGGTCCTTGCACACCTTGTGGCCCAGTTGGTCCTTGAACTCCTTGTGGACCTGTTGGACCTTGAACTCCTTGAGGTCCTGTTGGTCCTTGTGGACCTGTTGGACCTGTATTGCCTTGCGGTCCTGTTGGACCTTGAACTCCTTGGTTACCTTGATTTCCTTGGTTTCCTTGATTACCCTGCGGTCCATTAGGTCCTTGAACTCCTTGTGGTCCTTGTACACCTTGTGGTCCAGTTGGTCCTTGTGGACCTGTGGGTCCAGTATTTCCTTGAGGTCCGGTTGGGCCTTGTACACCAGTTGGTCCTTGGACACCTTGGTTTCCTTGGTTACCTTGCGGTCCGTTTGGTCCTTGAGGACCAGTTGGGCCTGTATTACCTTGTGGTCCAGTTGGCCCTTGAGGACCAGTTCCTCCTGTATTACCCTGACCACCAGTTGGTCCTTGTGAGCCTGTGTTACCCTGATTACCTTGATTTCCTTGAGGGCCATTTGGTCCTTGAACACCAGTTGGACCTTGAGTTCCTGTTGGGCCCTGTGAGCCTGTATTACCTTGGTTACCTTGCGGTCCATTAGGTCCTTGAACTCCTTGTGGTCCTTGTACACCTGTGTTACCCTGAGACCCTGTTGGTCCTTGTGGGCCTATTGCACCAATATTACCATCAGGTCCTTGTACTCCAGTTGGTCCTTGAGAGCCTGTAGTTCCTTTGTCTCCAGTTCTAGCAAATGTAACTACAAGTTCTTCGTTATTTGAAAAAGGGTTATTCGTTGATGATTGAACTACTGCTATGTCAATTTTATGATATGATGCAGCGTCAGTCTGTGCAGATATTGTACCTAATATAAATTGAGATGCATCTGATCTATTTGAAATTTTAACATGACCTTTGATAGTAGAAGTAGAATCATCTATTGTAACTAGATAATTTGATATATCTTCACCGTTTGAATCAGAATCATTAATATAAATTTTTGAAGAAGCATTTTGTGTTCCATTATTAAATTTTAAATCGCCGTCAGGTGGACTAGTATCGTTAGTATCTGTATTAAACTCATAAGCAAAAGATGCACCACCAAAAGCGCCTGTAGAACCTTGGATACCAGTCGGACCTTGTGAACCTACATTACCTTGATTTCCTTGTGGTCCAGTTGGTCCTTGTGGGCCTGTATTTCCTTGATTACCTTGTGGTCCAGTTGGTCCTTGTGTTCCTGTTGGACCTTGAACTCCTTGGTTACCTTGGTTTCCTTGCGGTCCACTAGGTCCTTGAATACCTTGCGGCCCTTGCACACCAGTTGGTCCTTGAACTCCTTGGTTTCCTTGATTACCTTGTGGGCCTAATGGTCCTTGAACGCCTGTCGGTCCTTGTGTCCCTTGTGGACCTTGTGGACCTACATTACCTTGGTTTCCTTGAGGACCAGTTGGTCCTTGTGAACCTACATTACCCTGATTTCCTTGAGGACCATTTGGTCCTTGCACACCTTGTGGTCCATTTGGTCCTTGGATCCCAGTAGGTCCTTGGATCCCAGTAGGTCCTTGTGGGCCAGTTGAAATATTTGATATTTCACTACCATCACCTAATAATTTACCAAAAGAACCAGTTGAAACTGCTGAACCGCTTGCGCTTCCATCTTTTGTGACAATAAATGAATCATTTGCGTTTATTGCTTGTGCCGTAGCAGGTCCAGTATTGTTTACATATATTCCGCCGCCAGAAGCATTATTCCATGAGTTCATAAAATACCCAGCATAAGTATTCTCATCACCTGTACTATCTTTTACGAATAATGTATAACTTTGATTTAGATTAGATTGCCCGCCTATAGCAGCTTTAGTTGTAATTCTACCTACACCAAACGAACCAGTCGATGTTAATGAACCGCTTATATTTCCTGTTATTCTTATTGAACCTGTTGTTTCTGAATCTGTTGTAACAATTGTTTGAATAGTAGCAGAACCATCATTTTTCTCAAAATAAATTTTACCGTCAGCAGTGTTTATTGCTAACTCACCGAGCCCTAATTGTGATGTTGTCGGGACGTTACCTACTACTGCAGAACGCCTTAATTTGATAGTTTGTGCCATTATTTAATGGTCCTATGCATAGGGTATTTACCCATAGTTTATAAACTTACTTTACTATTTGATAAAGTCTTTTTACTGCACTAAAAAATTGCCTATAGTCTGTTTGTACAAAATCTAGTTGTCTTTGTCCTTGCGAAAAAGTGCCACCTTTAGCTTCGTTATTTAAACGATCTAACTCTTTTCCTACTTCAGCTGTTTTCTTAATCCAGTTTTTTACTTTACGTTTTAATTTTTTATCCATTAAAATGAGCCTCCATCAATTACGCTGCTAACAACTAATTGTTTTGACTCATTATAGCCTATCAATCCTGAAGTTACATCTGTACCTTCTGTTGGACTTAAATAGCCTAATTGTGTAGTTGACTGATTTCTGAAAGTTACATAACTTCCTGCACCACTTCCTGTAGCTTCAACACTTGCACCAGCACTTGCGTATATTGATCCAGTTACTTGTAAACTAGATTGTGCGTCTACCCTGCCAACTAAATCTGATATACCAGACACATTAAGTGTGCCATCAATATCTGTATCATCTAAGTTTGATGTACCATCGACATCTAGATTTCCATCGACATCTAAGTTTCCGTCTAAATAACCATCTTTAAATCTATTGGCATCACTTCCAAGATCATCTGCATTGTTAGCATTAGGTATTATATTACCTTTTGTTGTAATTGTATCAGATACACCTATATCAATAAATGTATTTGTATCTACACCTTCAAGTTTATCAAGGCTAGTAAGATCTACATCATTAAAATCTACAGTTGATCCGTCATCAGTAATATTAGCTGAAGATTCTACTCTACCATTTGCATCTGATATTAAAATTTTATTATCTGTTAGAGCATCACCTGCTGCTTGTTGTGGTACTCTGTAGTGTGTTGATCCACTTATTCCTGAATACCAGTAATCATCTGCTGAATTCCATAAAAAAGAACCTGTTGGATTAGGATTACTTCCAGTTGATGAACCACTTACATCTATAACTTGTATACCGCCATCTTTAACACCGTTTAGAGCATTTAGAACTATAATATTGTCACCAATATCTACAGCGCTTGAGCTTACATAAGTTGTAGTACCTGCAACTACTAAATTACCTGTCGCAGTTACATTAGCAAATGTTACATTATCTCCTGTTCCTACAGCCTGACCGATTGCTACATCGTTAGCATTTACTGTAACACCAGTTCCGGCTCCAACTGCAAGTGCGGATCCTCCTCCACCTGTTAAACCATCGCCAGCAACTCCTGCTGCAAGAGCATCAGCATCAATACCACCATCTTTTACTCTTACTGCCCCAGAGCCATCCGTACCACTTAATTCTATTGTTGCACCGTCTACTGTTACTTCAACTTCATTTGCGCCTACTGTAATACCGTCTCCACCAATAACGTTTATTACACCGCTTGTTGCTGTTGATCCAGCGCCAGCCAGCCCTGTTGCAACATCATCATTAAGCATTGCATCAGTTACTTGTGTATTTGCAATTGTTATTGCACCACCTGCAGCAACAGCTACATGTGTTGAAGCTCCATTCATATTTGAAAAGATCTGATCTTCAAAATTAGTAAATGAGATCTTTTTCTCTGTTCCGTCATCTGAGTAAACTAAGTGATCTTCAGTTTGGTGTACTGCAGTTCCCTCAGCTAATCCATCAATATCTAGACCAGTTGCTGATACTCCAGTTAATCCTGCACCACTACCTACAAATGATCCACTAATTGTTGAACCACTTATGACGCCTTTTGCAAATATGTTTCTCCATTGTTGAGATGTAGAACCAAGGTCATATGTGTTATCTGTATTCGGTATAATATTTGAATTAACATCTGCAGCGAATACAACATTATCATCTGCTGCAGAACCCATAGTAATAGTACCACTTGAACCGCCTTCGAATGTTATATTCCCTACTGCATGAATATTACCTGATGCAGATATATCACCATCAACAGTTACATATCCAAATGATGCAGTTGTTGTTGCTGAGCCTGTTAGGTCACCAGCGATTGAAACACCAGCGCTTGCCGTTATTGGCGCAGAAAATGTTTTCTTACCACTAAAAGTTTGATCAGTTGTTAAATGTGCAGTATCAGCATCTAAATATGCACTTGCAATTGCAGTTCCCTGCCAAGTACCAGTTCCAATTGTTCCAACTGAAGTTATATTTGTTTGTGCGGCTGTTGTTAATGTACCTGCAATTGATGTTGCTGAAACTGTAGTTGCTTCAACTCTTCCAAACGAACCAGTCCCAGCTAATGAACTGCTTAAATTTCCGGAAAGATGTATACTTCCTGTTATTGGCACATTTACAATGTTTGCTGATAAATTTAATGTTTCATTTCCATCTGTATGTAATCTTACTAATTTGTAAGTTGCTGAGTCATGAAATAAGATATTGTTTAAAGAAGCACCTATGTCACCTGAATTAAGTGTTGGTACTGTTGCTCCTTGATGAAGCCTACCAACAACAAATCCTGCTGCATTTGCACCGTCTCCAACATGCAATATCGGTGTCGTTAAACCTGATACCGAACCAGTAGATACACCAAGTTCCCCTTTTTGTAGAGTGGTAGTTTTTAGCTGTGCTGCTGTACCTCTTCTGTGTTTTATAATCTGTGCCATTATTATTTCCTATTTAAAAGACATTTGTCTTCGTTTATAAATATAGAGAACTACTGAAATCCGTCGCCTAAATCTATTACTCCTGAAAGATCTTTGTTCCCTATAGTTCCTAAATTTTCCATAAACAGTGAAGAACTTTTAACTGCACTGCCTACTTGTTGGTCAACAATTTTCATTGCGCCGCTTACGACAAGAGAGGCACTATCAACATTTAAACTATCAAATAGTGTTTGTCCCTCTACTTGTAAAGATCCAGATATGAATACTGAACCTGTAAATCTGTGTGTGTCATCACCTGTATCGCCAAATATTGTGCTACCACTACTAAATGAGCTAGTAATATAAGTAACTGATGATGATACAATATAATTTTTTGCAATAATATCACCATCTATTTCTAATCCAGTTCTTAATGTAGTGCCAACATATTGGTAAGCAGTCATATAAACATATTGTGAATTCGAAGGATCTACTGCTGAACTGTTAAACTGTAAAACTCCTGACTTATAGTCAAATACATAATCATTTGCTGATACTATATCACCGCCAGATAGCGAGCCTGTATTTGTTTGTGTTGACTTGTAAACTATTACATTATATCCTGGTGTATTATCTTCAGTTGTTGCGTTTGCTAATGCTACTGCAGAATATTTAGGTGATATAAAATTTGTTTTTTGATTAGCATCAATTAACTGTGCGCCAATTCCGCTATCACTTCCAGTTGGATCTAAAAAGAACCAAGCTTCATTATTTAAATTTGATTTTGTTAGTTTCCATCTGTAATAATACTTTACTACATTTTGTCCACCTATAGTATGCACTTGTAAATTGGAAGAACTACCACTAAAGGGAAGTCCAGTATTTGGAACCAAATGTCCTTGTGTATAAATCTCAGATGATCTTAGGTCTAGTACCTCTGTAAATGCTTCTTGCGAATCATTTAAAGTATCATGTGTATATCTTCTTGACCCGAGGAGTCGATTCGATTTTTTCTCTTTGTCTAAAGCGGCCATTAATTACCTCTAACTATAGCTTACGGTTATTGAAGTTACTGGTGACGGATCACCCTTATATCTAATTATTACATACAGCTCATTGTCTGTATTATCTATAAACATTCCATCTGCATTTCTTACTGGTACTGTGTATGTAGTAGATGAAATACTACCTCCTGTATTTCCATATAAATCTATATTACTGGAGAATGGATTTTTATGATTATCAGCGCTAACACCAGACTCAATTACGTTACTTGTAGTTGCTGAAGGGTCGTAGATTCGGCAAGTTGATATGCTTGTATTGCCGCCTGCGCTTGTTCCACTTTTTAGTATTAAGCCTACTGCAACTCCATCACTTGTACTATTCCAATTAACTAATGTTTTGCCAACATTAACAGTCATACTTGTTTTTGTACCAGATGAAGCTTGAAATCTTCTAATATAATATTTATATGTTCCACTACCAAAGTTTGATGGAAACCAGTAACCATAACTTCCACCTGGATCAACTAAATATCCTGTTGAAGAACCTGGTTTAATTTGTAAATCATAATTACCTAGCACATCATCTCCTTCATCATTTGTTTGAAATGAGTCTGTTGTAAAGTATGCACCATTAAAGGCTGTCACATTGTCTGCAATTACTATTCTAAAGTCTTCACCTTTGAATTGTTCTGTTGTACTAGTTACTGATGTTGGATCATATCCTTGTGCTCTACTATAAACTGCCATACTTCCGCTATCTGAATGTTGCCCGAACAAAGTAGCATCATAAAAACTTAATGTAGTTGAAGTTGCTGTTTGCGAACTTGCTCTCCAGTTATAGCCTGTAGCTCTAAATGCCAAATTATAATTTAAGCTATTATTTGCTGTTCTGTTTTGTCCTACATTTGTGCTATTTGATGATAGTGAAAAACTAAAAGATGAAGTTGCTACAGCAATATCATGAATTTGTGGATCATCACCACTGCTTCTTTTTGTTGTTTTTGTTTTATCAATTACATAGTTGTTATTTCCTGTAGAAGATACTCCTGATGCTGCAACTGTTGTTGTAGTATTTGATAATGATGTGGAGCCAATATTATCCCATGTGTCTGTTGGCTTACTGTTTACTAAAATATTTGTTCTGTGTCCAAAAGCTGGATCAAATGATTTTGTTACTTCAGAACTAAGTTGATATGAATATGATGTTGTTAATAAATAAGGCGCACCACTAAAGCTTCTAGAAGTTGCAGAAAATGCTGTCCTTTCCACACTTTGTGTCACTACAGCAGTTGGTGCCCCTGTAGTAATATCGCTTGGTAAACCACCCGTGTAAACATAAAACCTTGTAGATGAATCACTACCAGCTTGAAAAGCATAGTCTGATTGGCTTCCTGTTGCAATACCTGCTTTAACATCATGATATTTATAATATCCAGATGCAGATAAATTTGTTGCGCTTGTTGCACCTGCTGTATATTTTCTTCCACTCATTGTACCTGCAACACTAAAGTCTCCGTCTTGATATGCTGCTGGAATTACTGCAGGATTAGCAGAATCGATTTTTGATAATATTAATCCATCACCTGAAGTTCCGAATGCTGATGTTGTATAATCTGTTTGTGATGAAGTTGTGAATGTAGAACTTGCATCAGGTGTTGAATCATCATAACTATCACTAAATGACTGTGTCGCAATAACTCTAACTTTAAATGCAGTTGCTCCACCACTAGTTAAAGATCCTAAACCAAAATAACTTCCGTTACTACTTACAGCTGTTGAGCCTGCAGCGTTTGCTGCAAGTGTATGTGTAAATGTACCAAATGTTCCTTGCGTTGTAATTGTGCTAGGTATTCTGGATGCGTAAGAACCGTGAAATGGATTTGTTCCTACATCATTATCATTTGTTCCTCTATCACTTGATTGTACCCAATTTTTATGTTCTAAATAATCAAGCACCTCTCTATAAGATGCTGTTGTTGCTAAATTTATATAAGATGAGCCTGTCCAACTATTTGATAATCTTGCTGCTTCATAAGATGAACCTAAAACACCATTAAATAATGATGATTTTGAAGTTTCAGAACCGTCACTATAAGTTGCTGTGACACTGCCAAAAGTTTTTGTATTTGGTGTTGGTGATGCTGTGTCTATTGAGTGACTAATTATTCCAGCCATAAATCTTAAAATTTCAGATACATGTGTTGTATTATCAAAATTATTAAAGTAACTACCTTCTAAATTTGTTTGCCAAGCATTTGATGTAGGATAACCGTTCTGTACATTATTTGTAAATATAGCTGTTGAAGATGTTGCAGCTAGATTAAATCTTGCAGAGCCTGTTACTTCTATATTATTTGTCGTAGCTTGAGTAGATCCAGTTGGCTGAAAAATACCGCTTGTTACACCAGTTAATTGAGAACCATCACCTAATAACTTTCCAAATGAGCCAGTTCCTGTAGATGAACCACTTATATTCCCATCAACTCTTAATTCAGAACCACCTATATGGAAAGCAACTTCTGGTGTACCTTTACCATGTGTTCCTATTCTATTTGTAGAA
>MDTG01403460.1_pt1 | contig 10429 bp, 9 predicted proteins | sample 811421 | NCBI WGS metagenome assembly MDTG01 (sample SAMN05326645, study PRJNA326480) | marine metagenome | isolation source: seawater | place: Pacific Ocean: South East | collected 2011
ACATTATTTTTTAAAAAAAGAGTGGAAGCGTCTAGAAAATTTTCAATTAAATATTCTTTTTTAAATATATTTTTGTTTAGTATTGATGTTACAATTACAGAATCGAATAATTCCAGATTAATTTTATCTAAATTTTTTACGTTGATAGTTAAATTTTCAAAAGGTTTAATAAAAATATTTGTTTTTATTTTTTTTGAAGTTGTTTTATTCGTACATTCTGTTTTACAAATGAATTCAATTTCATCTATTTTTACTTTCTCTGGAAAAATATTTTTAATTTCAATATTTCCATTATTAAAAATTCTTAAATCAATCAATTGTAGGTCTTTTGTATACAAATCTAAGTTATTATTGATTGTAATTTGTTTTTTTTGGTTTCTAGTATAATTGAATAAAAAATTTTTTACTTTATTTGTTTTCAGATAATTATAATTTTTTTTTATAATCTCTGTCTCAACACTGTCTATGCAGCTTTGGCCAAATGACATACAATGTAAACGAATATACTCATTTAAAATTTCATTAAATTCACTAAAATCTGAAATATAATAATCATATATTTTTTTAAATTCATCTGTTTTAATTATTTTATAAAAAATTTGTGGCAAATTTTCAATTGTGTCTTGCAAATTGTCAATTTCTTTATTTTCAATTACATTAGTTGCTTGTAAATCTCTAATATAAAAATTATCTCTTGGAATTGGTTCTAATCTATTACTAAATATATTAAAATAGAATCTAATATTCTGATATTGAAGACCATGACCAGATGTACCAAATATTAAAGAATTAAAAATAGAAATAGAAAACTTTTCAATATCTAAAATTTCATTTAACTCTTTATTGTTTATTTTATCTTCTTCAATTTTAGTAAATATAGTTTTAACTTTTGATATTATTTTATGATAGTTAGGGTCATTAAAGTATTTTTTTTGTCGATTATAAGAAAAGTGCGACAAATATTGTTTGGAAAGTAAGTCTGTTTGATGGAAATAATCAAAGTTTTCATTTCTTAATAGCTTTCTTATTTCTTTCCTTATAGCTAATTGAGAATAAATATCTTCAAATCTAAATATTGGATTTACCTTTTTTTTATTTAACTCTAAAAAAGAGTCTGACATGTCCTCTTCTAAAAGCATATTTCCCCACCATTCACCATTAATTATTACTCTAATGGTTTCACTTCTAGGTGATAAAATACCGTAGTGAGAATTTATTGAACTGATAATTTGATTATAAGGGAACTGTCTCGTAAAATGATTAGATAATGTAAAATTTGTATAACCTTTTATTGCTTCATTATTTTTAATTTTAAATTTTAAACTCCATTGTTTTTGTAATGACCAGTGATCATTAAATAATCCATCTAATCTTACATCTGCGAATAAAATTTTATTATTGTATGATAGTTTTGTATTCAAATATTTTTTTGAAAATAAATAATTATTACTTATTGATTGAGCTCTAATTTTTTTTAAGTTTTCAAAATCACTAAAATTCATATCTATAGAAATAGTGTCCAACTTTGTATAGCTATAATAATTTTTAAATAATATTTCTTTTGCTACTTCATATAATCCTTTGTTCAAGTCTAGAAACTGTCTGTCTATTAAAAAAAATGTCTTTATATTTGATTTTATACTGTTTGAAAATTTTGAAGATTGAGAAATAATTGTTAAAGAAAATAATAGTAATAATAAAAGTATTATAAAAAATATTGATGATTTTTTAAAATCATAGAAATTCATAATTTCTACAAAATTTCTTGATTTTCAAAATAAGAAATATTTAATATTGATTCAATGCTATTTAAATTTTCAATTAACTTTTCTAAGTTTGCTATATCATCTACCTTAATCATAAATATCAAAGTTTCGGTTTCTTTTGTTTCATAGTCATATTTAATAAGAGAATTAAAAGAAGTATTTTTAACTACAAATTCATTTATAATTTTAAATTTATCTTTATTTTCAGGTGAAGCTTTCCAAGATATAACTAGATTATAATTTTTATCTGAAATTTTATCTTTATTTTTTGAGAATATAAATATGATTAATAATATAAGTGAGAATACAAAAGATGTTAGAATTATTTGTCCAGAGCCATACCCTAATCCAATGGAAATAGATAAAAATAAATAAACAAGTTCTTCCGGTTCTTTAATTGGAGTCCGAAATCTTACTATAGATAAAGCGCCAACTAGACCTAATGATAAAGCTAAAGATGATTTAACAACTAAAATTATCAAAAAAACAGATAGAGATAAAATTGGGATAATTTTTCCAATTTGAATCTTTGATGATAGTGCTGTTGAATGGTTTTGATAAATATATTTAAGTAAATATGATGTAATTAAACACAATAAAAAACCAATAGATACAATAAAATAATCATTACTCAATGTATTTTCTACTATTGATATTCTATCTATAAATTCATTCATAAATATAATTTAATTTTATCAGATAATATTTTAATTTAAAATATTTTATCTTTTTTAATTTTCTGTAAATAACCCCAATTTCTGAAATAAAACTTATCCAAATTGACTAAAAGCCTTCTAATAATTTGTCTAAAACCCCTTCTATAGCAAATAGTATCTAAATTATTATTAATAATAACTTTTCTTTTATTATTCCAACTTACAATTAATCTACCAATATCATCATTAAGTAATTCGTTTGCATATTTTTTTATATATTCATACCTTAATTTATATATATCTTTATTTCTTGCATTGGAATGCATAAAAAAATTTTCATAGTCCCAATTGAATGGAAGTATACTATTAAAGAGATTGGTACCATATTGATCAATTGAATTAGTTAAGTCAGAATATGCAAAAAAAGTTCCAACTGGAAAATAAGAATACCAAATGAATAACATTTTATGAATACCACCATAAATAAAATCAATTGGAGAATATATTCTTGAAAGAGGTGAGACATCAAAAATGTTATGTTTTTTGGCATTTTTAAGATTAATAAATAAAAAATGATCTTCACATCCAAACATTTTCATATTTGAAAATTTAAGAATTCTTGAAGCAAATATTTTGTTTTCGATTTGTGAAATAATTCTTCTTATACCCTTATCTGAAAAAATCCAAGACCCTGAGTTTAAATATATTATATAATCATATTGCTTATTTATAGCATCTTTACCACTATCTATAATAGAGTGAAATAATCTTAATGCTGGTATATTTTGCTCGTGCTTTATTATATTTATATCTCCGGTATTTGGAGATGGAACGTGCTTAATATCATCAAAAAATTTATTATATTTATTATAATCTATATTATCTTCAGCTAGTGAAAGTCTAGTATAGATATCAAAATATTTTGATAACTTAGACTTTGCAAGTAGAGCACATATCATTGCATCATCATGTGCTTTATAAGTGCTTATAGAAACATAAAGATTAATTTTTTTTGTCATTTATTTTTTATAAATAGTCGTAATTAGTTTCCCCTCTTTTTCTACTACTTCATTAATGATTTTTTTTGAAGTAAATTTATAGTTGAATGGATTTTTTTCTATATTAACGCCAGACCCTATAAAAAGCCTTGATAAATCTCCTGTTTTTATATCAATATTGGGTTTGTAGTTTTCTAATGGCAAATGCTCACAAACTATTAAATAATCGTAGTCATATTTTATTTTTTCTAAAATTGATTTTATTTTTTGATTCGATAAATGTTGTAAAACTTGTCTAAGAATCACTATATTAGCTTTAGGTAATTTTTTTGCTTCACAAGCATCTAGAGTTAGAAATTCAATTTTTGGATTTTTATAAATTTTTTTATTATATTCAATTAAATCTGGGACAACATCACATGCTATATACTTCTCTGAATTTAAAAAAATATTTTTTCCTACATTAAAATCACCACAGCCTATATCAAGAATAGTTGGTTTATAATTAAGGTTTATAATAAAATTATTAACATTTGAAATAAATCCATCGATTATTTTATTATTTCTGCTTCCAAAACCAGAGTCAAATTTCTTTTTTTGTTTTGATTCACCCCACATATTTTTTCTGTAGATCATTGAAAAAATTTCTTTATTATTCATTCCTTTAAACTTATTCTGAATTAAGAAATAGTATATCAATCTATAATATTTCAAAAGAATTCTTGGCAAAAATTTTTTTATTATAGATTTAATTAGCTTTGACACTTTCGTATTCCTCAGGTGTACCAACAAAAATTATATTTTTTTTTGGAACTAATCTATTTTTAATAATATAATTATTTTTAATTAACTTGTTATATATAGGAGCTATATATAATTCCTTATTTCTTGGAAAAGATTTTTTATATTCTTTGAACGCTGAGTTATATATTTCTTTATTTTTAAAATAATACAAACCATTACTACAATATTTTGATATTCTTTTTTTTTCAGCAGTTTTTATTACTAAATTTTTTTTATTAATTGACACAAAAGACCATTGATCACCCTTACCTATAAAAGTTTCAATTAATCCATCATAAATATTATTAATTTTTTTGTTAAAATTTAATAAAATCGTATCAATATTAAAAATATATATATTTTCATCCAATAAAATTTTTTTTAATCCAATATAAACAGTTTCAGCTTGACCCCGCGTCACTTTTTGAAGATTAATGATTTTATAATTTTTAATTCTTAATTTGTTAATTCTACTTACAATAAATTTTTTTTGCTTTATCTCTCTAGTTATGAACACAAACAAATCTGAAGCAAAATAATTACTGAAAGAATTTAAGCAAAAATCAAATACGTAATCTCCTTTTAACCCATCTAATTTTAAGGGAAGTTCATATTTAAATTTTTTATAACCTTTTTCACTAAATCTTGAGCTGAGTCCAGCCATTGGAATTACAAACATTATTTTAAATACTTATTATAAATATTTAGACCATTTAAAAAAAGTGCTAAAGCTCTTTTTTTATCATCAATATGCAAATATGCCATAGATAAAAATAGTAACACTACTATAGGCATTATATCAATAAAATTTATATTTTTAAAATATTTATAATTCATAAAAATTTTTTTGATAATTGGGGTGTTTTCATCTTCAAATATCTTTAATTGATATTCTCTCTCACTTATTTTTATTAATTCATATGCATTAGATATTATAAAATCATACAAACCAATTACAGAATGAGATAATTTAGCATAATCATATAATAAATCTCCAAATACAATATTTTCAGTTCCAAGAGGATCAATAACTTTGATATTGTTACTTCTTGGAGAAAATAAAATATTACTAAAACACAAATCTCCATGCATAACACCGTGTTGAATATTTAAATTCATAATTTTATTAATACAGTTATCTATAACAGTGTTGATAGGATAACAATCTATATTGTTTAATTTAAATTTATAATTAAAATCAATATTTAAGTAATCTAAGTAACTCCTTACTCTTGAATATGTTTTGCTTTTGATCAGTTTAGCTTTTTGTAAATTAATTAATTTTTTTTCATATACTGTTAAGTTTTTCTTATTAACTGAAACTTCATCAAACCAAACTTTTATTGCATTAAATATATTATACCAATAGAATTCTCTATTATTACAATGAACATATATTTCATTTAATGGAATTAATGTTAAATATTCTAAGCTATAGGATGAATCTTTTTTATTATAACTAAAAATTTGTGGAACAAATCTTTTAATATTTAAAGGTAATTTAGTATACCATAAATATTCGTTATAAATTTTATTTTTATCTTTTGTACTTTTTTTATAAACAATATCATTTTTAATAATTATATTATTAAAGTATCTTGATTGAAGATTTTTAGATCTAGAGTAAAAATAAGAATTCAGATGGCCAAAGTCATACCATTTTTTAGTTTTATAGAAAAAATTATTATATTTTGATTGATAAGCCTTTACTGCATTTTCAAAACTATTTGGAAATTTATTTAAATAATATTTAAGTGAACTATAATTTGAAAAACTAAAATATCCGCACCATACAGTATTTTTTTTAAGATTTTGTTTTTTTATTTCCCAATTATAATCAAAGTGAGTATCGGCTATACAAATACAATTTTTATGTTTTGGAATATCTTCAATAATCGTGTCGCCATGGAGAATTCTAATAATTTGTTTTTTTAATTTTATTTTATTTAAGAAAATAGATATTGATCTTGACAACGAAATATTACTTTTAATCCTAATTATATTAATTCTGTTTCTTTTAAGAATAATTGAATCAAGTTGAGAAATTATATAATTTTTAGGTATAGATATAAAAATTTCTTCATTTCTAAACTTATTACGAATGTATTTTATTTGATATTCATAAATTTTTTTACCATTTAAAGGCAAAAAGGCTGATGGAATCTCGCCAAATTCAGAGTGAAATTCATGATTTAAATATGAGGCTGATGTAATTAAAATCATTATTTTTTAATATATTGTTTTAATATATTTAAAAGTCTCTCATCATATCCCAGTTCATCACTATAAATGTAATAATTTAAAATTTTTTTATATTTCTTCATATCTTTAATATTATTTTCATTTAAATTTTCCTTAACTAAAGTCTCCAAATTTAATAGGTCATTACATAATATTAAGCTTTCAATATTCTTAATACCCTCAAAGTGAGTATAGTTTTTTAATGCGTGATTTTGACTTGTAATATTTTTGTTGTCATCAAATACTAGAGCTATATACTTTTTATTAAAAATCATTGATTCAATCAACATTGAAGTTAACCCTCCTACGATCAATTCCGCATTTTTTATTAAACTTGGATAATATTTTAAATCTGGTTGAAAAGAATCGTCTAGATTTAAATATGCTTGCTTTATTTGAGGGTCTATGATTACATTGTCTAGATGATCTTGTTTTAATATATCAGTTGATTGTCTCCATGGATGTGGTCTATAAACAATCTTATATGATCTAAGATTAATATTTTTTTTAAAGATTTTAGATAGACAATTTATGGCTGCTTCTTCATCAAATTTTATAGCAGTACCTAAAAATAGAACATATTTAAAATTAAAATGAGAAGAAATATATTTGTTTATGTATTTATAATAGTGATCAACTCTGGCAGTTCCGATCAAATGTATTTTTTCCCTTTCAAAATCTTGTATATTTATAGCATGCTCTTTAGATTGCTCTCCCCAAACAGCTAAGGCATTAGGTTTAAAATATAAAATTGATTTACTTGATAAATTATCCCAATTATCTATTAAAAAAAGTGAAGGTATATTATTTTTTTTTGAAATTCTTGCTATGTCATTACTTATAGGAGAATAAGCAGATGTAGGATGGATGATTATTGAAAATTGCTTAAATTTAATACTTTCTTCAAGATTTTTATTTATTTTTATAAAAACTTTAAAAAAAAGGATAAAAAAATCAAATATAACAATTATACCTAAAAAATACTTAAAGTAATTTTGTATACTTAAAATTATTCTCCAAAATACCTTTATTGATTTTAAAATAAAATTTTCATTTTTGTTAAAACTTAAATCAATATTTGTGAATCTTTTTATTCTAAACTTAAAAGATTTTGATTTATTTCTATACCTCCATGTTAACGCATCTAGGAGTAACGAATGTGCTATGGATATAAATTTATTATATTTATATTTTTTTAGCAAAGTATATTGATTACTTGAGTGGTCGATATCAATATTTTCAGGTAATAAAATATAAGTATTATATTCTTTAAAAATAAGGCCTAATACATTATTTCTTAAATAATTTCTCAAAGCAATTTTTGAGGATAGAATAATTAAAATATTTTTTTTTTCTTTTTTCAAATTAATTATATTTTAGGTAATGTAAATTTTTTCTGATTTAACATATATTTTGCTCTCCAAAAATCAATTTTATTATTTATATCAAAACCCTCTTCTTCATTTGTAAAAAATGGAATAATTTTTTTACCAGAAATAGAATTTTGCTTAAGGCAATGGATCCATGCAATTTCTAAGCTTGCATTTTGAACATATATCTTTGGCAAATCTGCATATTGCCTATTATGAAATGGGTTTTTTTTATCTCTATTTGGAAATATTGGAGATAAAAATTTATTTTTTAATTTCCACATTTTGCCAGGGTGCTGAGAGCATAATTCTACAGCTCTTAAAGAATCAATATTATTTGATTTGAAAAAAATTTTAAATGCTCTTTTAATTGTAGAGGCTTTTCTGAATGGACTTGTAGGTCTCAATATTGAAAATATATTACAATCAATTTCTTTTTTTACTAGTTCATTTACTGCCCACTTGACCCATAATATATCTTGAGATTTTGAACCTGAAATTACTTTTGGCCTAATTGACGGAACATAAGCTCCATAATTTTCAGCAATTTTAGCATATTTTTTTGAATCAGTAACACAAATAACTTTATCAAAAATTTTGCTATCTATTGCAGATTTAATTGAATAAGCAAGTAAAGGATGATTATTTAATTTTAAAATGTTTTTATCTTTTAGTCTTTGTGAACCTTGCCTCGCTGGTATTAATGCGACAATAATTTTTTTTTTCATCTATTTCTTTATTACATCTGATTTTTTTGTAGAAGGTAATCCTTTCTCAACCTTTAATCCATATTTATTTTCAACTCTAACTCTATCATTAAAATGAGATGATGATGCTTCTATTATTTCACAATTCTCTAGTGCCTCCTCTTGATGAACCATCCCAGGGGGGAAATGAAATGAATTACCACTTTTAATAATCTTTTTTTTCAATTTACCATCACCTAAATCATATCTAATAAGTAATTTTCCAGAAATTAAAAATCCACATTCATTTTTTTTGTGATGATATTGCAATCCACCTTTTTTTCCTTTTTTTAAAACAATTTTTTTTAAAGTTAATAAATTTGGAATTAATACTAAAAGATCTTCTGTCCCCCAGTTTCTTTTACCGACACTGATTTTTTTTGGAAAAATAGAAGTTGCAGATAATTTTTTTTTCATTTTATTAATATATCATTTTATACGTAAATATTTCATCTTTTTGAATATCTTTTTTAATCCTTTTATTTATTATCTTTTTGTAATCAAAAGGTTTCATACCTCCTCCTGGAGATTTAAAAGTGATATCTGATAATTTAATTACATGATTTTTTTTCAAATTTTTTGATGCTACGATAGACTTTGACATTTTTTTTAATGCATTTTTTTCAGATTCATAAATTTTTTTATTTCCATCACCAAGCATTAATGGGATTCTATTTAAATTTCTTATCATTTTTCTTAAACCATTTGGCTCCAATGAAAATGAATTATCAGTTCCCTTCCACGCATGATTTAAGGTGAAATGTTTTTCAAAAACTCTTGCGCCTAACATAAAAGCAATTGATGCAGCATCAATACCATTTTCGTGATCTGAAAGACCAATAATATACTTGGGAAATAATTTTTTTAATTTAGTAATTACTCTTAAATTCATTTCATTTAATTCAACTGGATATGCAGCTGTACAATGTAAAATAATCAATTTTTTATGAAATTTTTCAATTGATTTTACAGCTCTTTTAATATCTTCTATCTTTCCACCACCTGTACTTAAAAAAATTGGCTTATTTTTTTTCGCAATTTCTTCAATTAATGGAGTATTTGTTAGATCAGCAGAGGCAATTTTATACAAAGAAACTCCTATATCTTCTAAAAAAATTAAACTATTAAAATCAAATGGTGTTGCAAAAGCTATAATATTTATAGAATTTGCATACTTTATAATAGCTTTATATTCTTTTTTACCAAATTCCAAAACTTCACGGTGTGATCCATAAGTGTCTCCATAGCTATTTGCGTTATCATAACTTTGGTCATATAGCTTTTTTGTAAATAAATTTTTATTATCCCTCTTTTGAAATTTTACCGCGTCCGCTCCACACTCTTTAGCTTTTAAAATCATTTCTTTTGCTAATTTTAATGATCCTTGGTGATTATGTCCAATTTCAGCAATTACAAATGGTTTAATAGTTAAATCATATTTTTTTTTTTGTATTTTTAAAATCATATTCTTTTATTTAATTGATTAAAATACCAATTGATAGTTTTTTTTAATCCAAATGTAAATTTAACTTTTGGCCTCCAATTTAATTTTTTTCTTATTTTATTAGAGTTAATAGAATATCTAAAATCATGTCCTGGCCTGTCTTTTACAAATGTTATCAAATTTAGCAAATTATCATTTCTAAAATCATATTTAGAATTAATTATTTTACAAATCAATTTGACAATTTCAATATTTTTTAATTCATTGTTTGAGCCAACATTATATGTTTCTCCTATTTTACCATATTTTAATATTTTATAAATTGCATCACAATGATCATCTACATATATCCAGTCTCGAATATTTAATCCATTTCCATAAATTGGAATTTCTTTTCTATTTATACAATTATATATTATTTTTGG
>MDTG01404478.1_pt1 | contig 10429 bp, 14 predicted proteins | sample 811421 | NCBI WGS metagenome assembly MDTG01 (sample SAMN05326645, study PRJNA326480) | marine metagenome | isolation source: seawater | place: Pacific Ocean: South East | collected 2011
TGATGATGGAGGGGGGTTCCTCCACTTTAACCCAATACAAGGAGCATTAAATGGCAAAGAAGAAAAAGAAAGCAGCAGCTAAAAGAAGAAAAGCTGCTCCTAAGAGAAAAAAAGCAGCACCTAAGAAAAAGAAAAGAGCTGCTCCTAAGAAGAAAAAAAGAGCGGCACCTAAGAAAAAGAAAAGAGCTGCTCCTAAGAAGAAAAAAAGAGCAGCACCTAAGAAAAAGAAAAAAGCTGCTAAGAAAAAGAAAAAGGCTGCTAAAAGAAGAAGATAGAATATTTTCTTTTAGAACAAGAAAAAATACTTTTTTTTTCTTTTTCTTAATTTTTCTAAAAACTTCAAAAACGGGGTTATCCCCGTTTTTTTTATTGAGAAAAATACAAAATACTCGTAATCAGTAAAAATGCTTCTCGCAAATAATTTATCGTTTTCAAGAAATAAAGTTAATATCTTTAATGATATAAGTTTATCAATTGGAAGAGGACAAATAAAACAAATTAAAGGAAAAAATGGATCAGGCAAAACTACTTTTCTTAAAACCATTTTAAATATTTTATTACCTGAAAATGGTGAGGTATTTTGGGAAGGTAAAAATATAAAGAAAAATATATTTAATTTTTACAAAGAAATAACTTTAATAATGGATGAGCCTAGCTCTACTAAAAGTTTAACATTAATTAATAATATTAATTTTTGGAAAGGATTTTCAGATTCTACAATAACTGACAATGAAGTTTTATTATTACTTCAAGCTTTTAAATTAGAAAAATATATACATACCCAAGTTATGTATTTGTCATCTGGAGAAGTAAAAAAATTAGAATTACTTAGATTAATTATTGAACAAAAAAAAATATGGATTTTAGATGAACCATACAATCATCTTGACGAAGGGTCTATTGAAATTTTAAATCAAACTTTTGTTGACCATATAAAAAAAAATGGAATAATTCTTTTTGCATCTCATTTTGAACCAATTATTACTAACCTCGAAATAATTAATTTTAAATAAATGCAAATATTCAAAAAAATTAAATTATTTTTTTTTAGGGAATTAAAATTATTTTATAGCAAAATTACAGATCTTTTTTCAAATATTTTATTTTTTTTCTTATCAATATTCGTATTTGTTTTTGCATTAGGAGCTGAAAAGGAGCTTATGCAAACAATTGGTGTTGGAATAATATGGGCATTACTATTACTTAGCTCTACTCTTAGTATTAGAAGAATTTATGAAGATGATTTTAAAAATGGTAGTCTTATAATTATGCATATGGGTGGATTAAGTTATGAATTAATAGCATTTTTGAAAATTATTTCACATTTTATATTTGTTCAAATTCCTTTTTTAATTTCAATACCAATAGCCGGTCTATTTTTTAATATAAACATTAATGAAATAATTGTTTTAATTATAACTTTTGCTATTGGATCATTGATTTTGTCATGTTTGGGCTCTATCTCCGCTTCAATGAACTTATTAAATAAAACAAATTTTTCTATTGGCAGTTTAATTATACTTTTATTTAGCATACCAGTTATAATATTTTCTGTCGGAATAATAAATTCAAATAATGATTTCACCTCTTTATTAAATCTACTTTTTGGTATAGCATTAATTTTTGTAGGTATTTCGCCTTGGTCAAGTGCTTCATGTATAAAATTAGCTATTAAAAATAAATAATGTTAAAATTTTTAATTAACCCATCTAAATTTATAAAATTTAGCGACCTTGTATTTAAACCGCTTGTTATTTTTACTTTATTAGTTTTTATAATTGGTTTATTTTATGTTTATAAATCCCCTCTAGATTATCAACAAGGCCTTACAGTAAAAATCATGTATGTTCATGTTCCTTCTGCATACTTAGCAATTCTTATTTATACTATTATGACAATTTATAGTATTATTGGTTTAGCTTTTAAAATGCCATTTAGTTTTATAATTAATAAAGCTATTGCTCCTATAGGTGCGGTATTTACGCTATCATGCCTTATATCTGGATCAATGTGGGGAAAGCCTATGTGGGGTACTTGGTGGGTATGGGATGCAAGATTAACATCAGTTGCTATTTTATTTGTTGTTTATCTAATAATTATTTTTTTATATCAAACATTTGAAAATAGAGAGGTAAGGGAAAAAACTGTAGCAATATTTATTTTAATAGGATCAATCAATCTTCCAATAATAAAATTTTCTGTTGATTGGTGGAACACATTACATCAACCAGCAAGTATTAGTAAGTTATCCTCACCCTCCATAGACATTTCAATGCTTAAACCGCTTCTAATTATGATATTAGCCTTTAGTTTAATTGCAGTAATAATTGCAATTTTACGAATAAAGGCGGAAATATTAATTAGAAAAAGCCATCTATAGTAGATATTTGAGACCTTTAGTCATCGCTTTAAATATAATTAAATCATGTATAAGAGTCTTATAAATTATGTATTTTTGGTTTGTGTTTATTAGTTATTTTGCAACATTCTTTTTAGTTTTTTTACTATTAATTTTCTCTTATCTAAAATTAAAAAAACTAAAATAGAGATTATGAGTTTAAGATTTCAGAGATTAATATTAATTTTAATGACATTATTAATACTTGGCGCTGCATTATTATTAATATTGTTCAACACAAAAAAAAATATTGTTTTTTTTTATACTCCAACTGAATTGTTAGAAAATAATATTTCTTTAGAAAATAAAATCAGAATTGGGGGTTATATAAAAAAATCCTCTTTAACAAAAAAAACACTTAACGAATATGAGTTTAAAATAACTGATAATAAAAATGAGCTTTTAGTATTTTATGAAGGAATATTGCCAGATTTGTTTAGAGAAGGGCAAGGTGCTGTAGTTGAAGGTATTTTGAATAATAAAAATTATATTATTGCGTCAAGAGTTTATGCAAAGCATGACGAAAATTATATGCCTGCATCAATAAAAAAAGAATTAGAAAAGAATAATCAGTGGAAAAAAGAATATAAATGAGTTCAATAATAGGCTTTTATTCATTGTGTCTTTCTTCTATTATTTCCATAATAGTTCTAATACCAAATTCAATTACAAATATTAAGATTAAAAACTTTTTGTTTCTTTGCAGATGCTCAACTTTATTTGTTTGCATTTCATTTTTATCTTTGGTCTTTGCATATGTTAATTCTGATTTTTCAAATTTTAATGTCTTTCAAAACTCTCATTCTGATAAACCACTTATTTACAAAATTACTGGAGCATGGGGTAATCATGAAGGTTCTATTTTGTTGTGGCTATGTATGATTTCTATTTATGGACTTTTATATTCTTTAATCAGTAAATCTCTAAATGATTTTAAAATTTTAGTATTAAAAATACAAAGTGCTCTCTTTGTAATCTTTGCAATGTTTGTTATTTTTACATCAAACCCATTCTTAATAAACTCAATATTGATTAAAGAAGGTCTTGGCTTAAATCCAATTTTACAAGACCCTGCATTAGCTATTCATCCTCCAATGTTATATTTGGGTTATGTTGGTTTTTCATTGGTATTTAGCTTAGCAATTGCAAGTTTATTAAAAAAAAATAATGATCAAGATTGGATAATTGAAACAAGAAAATGGTCGATGATAAGTTGGGGTTTTCTAACAGCAGGAATAGCACTTGGTTCATACTGGGCGTATTATGAACTTGGATGGGGAGGGTGGTGGTTTTGGGATCCAGTAGAAAATATTTCATTAATGCCATGGATAACTGGATTAGCACTAGTTCATTCACTAATAATGATAAGGGGTGAACAAGCTATAGAAAAATGGATTGTTTTTCTTGCTATACTTTGCTTTTCTTTAAGCATACTTGGCACATTTTTAGTTAGATCAGGAATCTTAACAAGTGTTCACTCTTTTGCATCGGATGCCTCAAGGGGTTTATTTATTCTTTTAATTTTCTTTTTAACAACTGGTTTTGGATTTTTAGTATTTTTAATTAAATCCCCAACAAAAAAAAATGATTTAAATTTGCTTTTTATTAACAAAACGTCTGCATTAATAATAAACAATATTCTTATGATTATAGCTGTGTTGACAATACTTCTTGGAACAATTTATCCAATTATTATAGAGGTGATAACAAATACTAGAGTATCTGTTGGAGGACCTTACTTTAATTCAACAGTTTTACCTATTCTTCTTCCTGGCTTTTTATTAATGAGTGTAGCTCCAGTATTATCATGGCAAACAAACAAAATACAAAAATTTAAAATTTATGTAATATTTTTTATAATCTTAAGTGCTGTAGTTTGTATTCAATCTTATTTTACAAATTTTAATACTTGGGGTTTTATTGGTTTAATTCTTGGAAGTTGGATAATCACCGCTTCCATTATATCAATTTTTTTAAGATTCAAATTTTCACTTTCATTATATTATATAAAAATAATAAACAGTTTTATTGCTCACATTGGTGTTGGGGTTATGATAATTGGAATTACTTTTTCAAGTATTTATCAAAAAGAATATAATTTTAACATTACAGTTGGCGATAAAATAAATATAGATAATGTAGTATTGAAATTTGAAAGTATAGATATTGTTGAAGAAAAAAATTACCAATCATTAAGAGCAAATTTTTTATTAGAAAAAAAAGGTCAGTTAATAAATTATATTAAGCCTGGAAGAAATTATTATCCTGTATCAAAAATGATCACTACTGAAGCAGGTATATATCACGATTGGTTAAAAGACATTTATATAACTCTTGGAAATAATAATAATGATGTCTGGTTTATAAAGATATATATAAACCCTTTAATTAGTTTTATCTGGATTGGAGTATTTATAATGATATTTTCAAGTATAATTGCGATTTTAAAAAAATGAAAAAATTAACTATATTATTACCTTTGATTTTATTAATAACTGTATGTTTATTTTTTCTTCTTTTTATTTTATTTGAAAAAGATCCTAATAATCCACCCAGTGCATTATTAAATAAAAATTTACCAATATTTTCTTCAGTAAATTTGTATAACGATAATGAATTTTTAGTCTCTGAAGATTTAAAGGGTAAATACACACTAATAAATTTTTTTGCCTCTTGGTGTGCGCCCTGTAAAGCAGAACATAATCTTTTTTTTGAAATAAAAAAAGAAATGCCAGAATTGTTTATTTTTGGAGTTTCATACAAAGACAATCCGACTGATTCAAAAAACTATCTTAAGGAAGAAGGTAACCCATACTCTTTTGTTGGGGTTGATCAAAAAGGAAAAATAGCTTTTGAATTTGGGGTATTTGGTTTACCCGAAACATACATTGTTAATAATAAAGGTAAAATAATATTTAAACATGCGGGTGCTTTAACAAGAAAAATTATAGATGATGAAATTACAAAACTTTTTTAAATTTTTTTTGTTTACATTTTTTATAACTTTTTCTTACACTTCTTTTTCAAAAGAAAATATTAATGATAATGTTAAAAAACTAACTCTGGAACTAAGATGCATGACATGTCAAAATCAAAGTGTATACGACTCTGACTCTGATTTTGCCAAAGATATTAAAAAGATAGTTAAAGAAAAATTTAAAGAAGGTTTGAATGAAAAGGAAATTAAGGATTTTTTAACCGAAAGATATGGTGAGTATATTTTGTTCAAACCATATTTTAGTTCAAAAAATCTACTTTTATGGCTCTTTCCATTTGTATTACTTGTGATTTCAATGCTTGTTTTTATAAGAAATTTAAAAAAAAACTAGAGTAAAGGAGTATTTAAATTGAATTTTTTCATTTAGGATATAAGAATTCTTTATAAATATATTTAAAATTACTTTCCTAAAGTAATAAATAAGGAGGAAGTGTGAAAAAATTTTTATTAATATTGTTTTCATTAAGCTTACTTAGTTTAACAACAATAGGTAATGCAAAATCTATAAGAATTGGTACTGAGGGGGCTTATCCTCCTTGGAATAATCTAAATTCAGCAGGAGATCTTGAAGGTGCAGAAATTGACTTTGGTAATGAAGCATGTGCTAGAATGGAAGTTGATTGTGAGTGGGTAACTCAGGATTGGGATGGAATTATTCCAGCTTTACTTCAAGGAAAATATGACATCATTATTGCAGGCATGTCAATTACTGAAGAGAGAAAAGAAAAGGTAAACTTTACTAATGGGTATATGACAGATGGTGCTCGTTTTGCTGTGTTAAAAGGTAGTGGATTAGAAGGTTTATCTGTTGCCAGATTTACTGGTGGAGTAAATAAAGTTAATCTAAATAATGCTGGTGGTAAAGAACAAGCAGCCATTGGTCAGCTAATTGCAGCAATGAATGGCTCTACTGTTTGTGTTCAGTCTTCAACCATTCATCAAAATTTTTTAGAAAAACATATGTCTGGTGCTGTTAAAGTTAAATTGTATCAAGCAGTTGATGACCACAACTTAGATTTAGCTGCTGGTCGATGCGACGCTATACTTGCTGATGTTGGTTCTATAATTGACTTTATGGAATCTGATGGAGGTGTTGATGTTGCATTCACGGGCCCAACTTTCTCTGGCGGAGTATTTGGAGATGGTGTTGGAGGTGCAATCAGAAAAGAAGATACTGATATATTAGAAATGTGGAATAAGGTCATTGCTGAAATGTCAGCGGATGGCACTACTGCCGAAATCACAAAGAAATGGTTTGGCAGAGATATTTCAATGTAAAATAAATTATATTTATTTAAAAGGAAGGCGGCTATTGCCGCCTTTTTTTATTTTTTAAAAAGTTATTGTTGAGAATATTTTTGTATACAATAATAGCTATTTTATGAATTCTCTTCTTGGATTAATAATACAAATAATTAACCTCTATCAATTTATTTTGTTAATATACATTGTTGCAACATGGTTATTAAATTTCAATATTATTAACGCTTCAAATCGTTTTGTTTATACTCTTATGGAAGCTATGTATCGACTTTGTGAACCTAGCCTAAATTTAGTAAGAAGATACATTCCTAATTTTGGAACAATAGATATATCCCCTATAGTAGTCTATTTAGGCTTATGGTTTATAAAAAGTTTATTAATAGAATATTGGCCGAGGTAAAATGACAACATTAATTAATGGTAAAGAAATTGCACAAAATTTAAGAGATAGTATAAAAAAAGAAATTGAGGACTTAAAATCCGAAATAGGCAAAGTTCCTGGATTGGCTGTTGTTCAAGTGGGTAATGTAGCAGCAAGCAGCATATATGTAAAAGCAAAAACCAAAAGTGCGAAAGAGGTTGGGATAGATGTTATTGATCATCATTTGCCTGAAAAAACTACTCAGGAAGAATTATTAAAAATAATTCAATCACTTAATAATCAAGATAATGTAAATGGTATACTGGTTCAGCTACCATTACCTAAACACATAAATGAACAAATTATTTTAGATTCTATTCATCCAAACAAAGACGCTGATGGTTTTCATCCATTAAATGTTGGTAAATTATCAATTGCAAGTAATAATAATGAAAATTTACTTATACCTTGTACTCCCTACGGATGTTTAATAATGCTTAAAGGACTTGGCGTTGAATTATCTGGGAAAAATGCGGTTGTAATAGGTCGATCAAATATTATAGGAAAACCCATGGCTCAATTATTGTTAAAAGAATCTTGTACAGTGACGATAGCCCACTCAAAAACTAAAGATATCCAAAATATATGTCAAAAGGCCGATATTATAGTTGCTGCAGTTGGAGTGCCAAAGATGGTAAAAGGTAATTGGATAAAAAAAGATGCAATAGTTATTGATGTTGGAATTAATCGTATAGAAGTTGAGATTGAAGGAGAAATAAAAAACAAACTTGTGGGAGATGTAAACTTTGATGAGGCTAAATTAATAGCTTCAGCAATTACTCCTGTTCCTGGTGGTGTTGGCCCAATGACAATTGCCTGCTTGCTTAGAAATACAACAATGGCATTTAAAAATACTTTAAAATAAAATTTGACTTTTTTATAAAGATTTTTTTACTACATCTAAGTAGTTGTTAATTAAATTAATTTGGCTTTTAAAATTTTCTTTGTTTTGCAAACCTTTAAAATGTATCAAATAAGGAAATTTTTTCTTATCAAGAAATTGAGGTGGGCATGCAAAATGTTTCTCTTCAATTAAATAAAATCTCTCTTTATTTTCTAAGTAGAGTTTTTTTAAAATTTCTTGATCTCCATACCAATATAAAAATTTATCTTCGAGACTATATAGACATTTACTCATTTCTTCCCAAAAAATATAAGAATTAGTCTTTAACAAACAAGCCAATATTGGAAACACTTTATCAATTGTATAATTATAGTATTCATCAAATTCTTGATTTTTAATTTTTGTATTAAATTTTGTATTGAGATCAAAACTTCTTTTAAGCAAAATTGTTTTATTAAAATTTAACATTTTATTTATATCAAATCTGTTTGTAATTATCATATCTGAATCTAAATATATTGCTGGTTTTTTAAGACCTAGTTCTTTGTTTGCATTAATTCTAAACTCCATTATTTTTGTTGTGTCACCATCATATCTAAAAACATTTGAAACTTTATTAATTTCAGGAGTATGTTTATCACTCACTTGAATAACTTCAGCTTCAGGATAAAATGTATAAATTGAATTAATAAAAGTATTATAGATTGATTGATCTTTTTGGTTATTATTTAAAATATGCAAAAAAACAAAAACCATTAGAAAGAATTTTATTTTTTATTAAAATCTTTTAGCCTTAAAGAGTTTATTTTTATAAAACCTTCAGCATCTTTCTGGTCATAATCTCCTTCTTGATCAAATGAAACTAAAGATTTATTATACCTACTATTTGGTGATCTTCTGCCTAGAACCATAACATTGCCTTTATATAGTTTAAGCTTAACATCGCCATTCACATTTTTTTGTGTAGAATCTATCAAATTTTGTAAAGCTAACCTTTCTGAAGAGAACCAAAAACCGTTGTAAATAATTTCCGCATATTTAGGCATAATTTCATCTTTCAAATGTGCCTCTCCTCTATCTAAGGTTATGCTCTCTAAAGCCCTATGAGCTTTTAATAATATTGTGCCTCCTGGAGTTTCATAAATACCTCTTGATTTCATTCCAATAAATCTATTTTCAACAATATCTTCTCTACCAATGCCATGATTAAACCCATATGTGTTTAGTTTAGTCAAAATATCGTGGGGCTTAAGTGAATTATTATTTATTGCTACTGCATCACCATTTTTAAAAGAAATTATAATTTCTTCTGACTCTAGATTTGCATTCTCTAAAGATTTTGTTCTTGAATAAACATACTCTGGTGCCTCAACCCATGGATCTTCTAAAATTTTTCCCTCTGAAGAGGTATGAAGTAGATTAGCGTCTGTGCTGAAAGGAGCATCACCTCTTTTGTCTTTAGGAATGGGTATTTGATATTTTTCAGCAAAATTAATTAGATCACTTCTTGATCTTAACTCCCACTCTCTCCAAGGTGAAATAACTTTGATGTTAGGATCATTAGAATAATAACCTAGTTCAAATCTAACCTGATCATTTCCTTTGCCTGTAGCTCCATGAGCCACAGTATCTGCACCTACTTGACTAGCAATTTCTATTTGTTTTTTTGCTATCAATGGTCTTGCAATAGCAGTTCCTAAAAAGTACAAACCTTCGTAAATTGTATTAGCTCTAAACATTGGAAACACATAATCACCAACAAACTCTTCTCTTAAATCTTCAACAAAAACCTCTTTAACGCCAAGTGATTCTGCCTTTTTTTTAACTGGTTTTAATTCCTCTCCTTGACCTAAATCTGCAGTAAAGGTAACTACTGGACATTTAAATTTTAATTGTAACCATTTTAAAATAACACTTGTATCTAACCCACCTGAATACGCTAAAACAATTTTTTTTGTCATTTTAACAATTATTATTTAGTTTATTTATTGCGGCAGTAAACCCCTTTAAAGTATAAGTGTCATTTGTAACTGTTCCTCTTGAAGACTCTCCAGTAAGTGTTAAATCTAATCCCTTTTTCATTGCATAAATAACTTTTGAATCGTCATTTGTCCAAGCTGTCTCAGAAGAATCTTCCGTAGAATAAAAATTAAAAGTAGTGTTATCAATTTTAACATTAATGTCTTTTTCTAGATTATATTTGTAGCCAGCTTCTACTTGCACAATATTTTCCTCACTACCTATAATTTTATATACTAATATATAATTATCACCTCTTTGTTTTGTTTCTGGCAAATCTGAATTTATGGGCATAGATCCAATATAGCACCAGTCATTATCTTTAACAAAATTCCACTTTCCCTTTTCAATAGAAAAAGCTTGTTTTGAAATAATAATTATAAAAATAGCAGTAAGTGTTAATATTATTTTTTTCATAAATTTATGTATAGTTTTATCATTATACCATATAAATCCTTATGAGTAAAATTTCAGTTTTTTTTCAAA
>MDTG01043122.1_pt1 | contig 10428 bp, 7 predicted proteins | sample 811421 | NCBI WGS metagenome assembly MDTG01 (sample SAMN05326645, study PRJNA326480) | marine metagenome | isolation source: seawater | place: Pacific Ocean: South East | collected 2011
ATTTCAATAGTTTCTGAAATTTTTTCCAAATAATTTTTTGCATTTTTTGGTAGTTCTGACCAAGACTTGACCTGCTGAGTAGATTCATTCCAACCGGGAAGAATCTCATAAATTGGATTGTATTTTTTATCTCTCTCAAAAATTGGCATAGTTGTAATAATTCCTTCAGAAGTTTTGTATCCTGTACAAATACATAGCTCATCAATACCATCTAGAACATCTAATTTTGTTACACAAAGGCTGACAATTCCATTCATTTGAATAGACCTTCTCATTGCAACAGCATCGAACCATCCAGTTCTTCTGGGTCTCCCGGTAACAGCGCCAAACTCAGCACCTTTTTTTGCAAGCATTTTACCTACTTCGCCATGTATTTCGGTTGGGAAAGGGCCTTCCCCAACTCTTGTGGTATAAGCTTTAGCGATTCCAAGTACATATTCAAAATGTTTCGGACCTAGTCCAACACCGGCCCCAACAGCACCTGCTACACAATTACTACTTGTGACAAAGGGATAGGTGCCGTGGTCGACATCTAAAAGTGAACCCTGTGCGCCTTCAAATAAAATATTATTTCCCTTTGAAAAAGATAAACACAACTCTCCTGCCACGTCTGTAGCTAATTTTAAAATAATTGAGGCCGCATCAGACAACTCTTTATAAATAAAATTTTTATCAATTTTACTATTATCACCAAAAACTCCTCTTAAGACTGATTGATGGTAATCCAAAATATTTTCTAATTTTTCTCTGAATTTGATGGGATCTTTTAAATCAAATACTCTCAAAGATCTTCTGGCTACCTTGTCTTCATATGCCGGGCCAATCCCCCTACCTGTTGTTCCAATTTTATTATTACCTTTAGCTTTTTCATATGCATTATCTAAAAAACCATGAGTTGGTAATACAAGAGGACAACCCCAACTAATTTTTAATTTTCTCTTTACTTCAATTCCAATTTTTTCAAGTGATTTTATTTCTTTTACTAATGCAATTGGTGATAAAACAACTCCATTACCTATGTAACATGTAACATTTTCATGCAAAATACCGGAGGGAATTAAACTTAGTACAATTTTTTTTCCGTCAACAACTAATGTATGGCCCGCATTATGACCCCCTTGAAACCGTACAACACCTTTAACATTTTCAGTTAATAGATCAACAACCTTTCCTTTTCCCTCATCTCCCCATTGCGCCCCAACAATAACGACCGATTTACCAGAAGAACTATTACCAGTTAAATTTTTTTTTGTATTTGATGTATGAGAGGAGTTTTTTTTGAATTGTTGTATTACTTCACTTAAACTTTTCAGCTCTAAACTAAATCCAACAGCAGATCTAGACGGACCTAAAATAGTTGAGGATTTTCCATATCTACCCCCACGTAAAACTGCATCATGCCACCCATCAACATATATTGAAAACATAATTCCAGTGTGGTACTGATATCCATCTAAATCAGCCAAATCTATTGTAATTTCTAAACTGGGATATTTATTGAAATATGGGATCTGATTGAGTTTAGTAATTAAATTTTCAAGTTCATCAAGAGAATTTTTTATTTGTTTCCCTTTAGGTAATAAATTTCTAGCTTCATTAACTACAAAACTAGGACTACCATATAATTTAGTTAAATTTAGAAGTGAATTTCTAGTTTCCTCTTTTAAATTAAGTGAAATTTTTTTTAAACCTACTAAATCTTTTGTTCTTAGTAATGGAATTATTTTTGACTGATTTTCATTTAAAACAGAATCTAGGCTACAAAGAGCCAAAAAAATCCCTCTGTGAGTAATATTTAAGCTTGCTTTTGTTATTCCAAAAGTCAATATAGACCTTAAAGCTACTGACTGAATTTCAATATCTGTTTTTAGTTCTTCTGATCCAAAAACTTCACAGCCAATTTGAAAAGGTTCTCTAGGAGAGAAAAGTCCATCAGGAATTGAATGAAGTACAGAACCAAAATAACAATAACGATTTACAGTATTATGCGAATGATTGTCACTCAAAAATTTATCAATTCTAGCTATCTGAGGGGTAATATCTGGGCGAACTCCAAGGAGTTTTCCAGAATAGTTATCAAACAATGAAAAAATTTTGTTATCAAAACTCTCCTCCTTATTTGATTTTAAAGAATCCATTAATTCTAAAAGTGGAGGAATTAGGAGTTGGTAACCTTCGGAAATATAAAAATCCAATAGAGTTCGACGAATATATTCAATGCGATTGGCTTCTTCAGTAAGTATATCAGCCGTAAAATCTGGGAGCGATCTACTGACCATTATAAAAAATTAACTAAAATAGAAGAAGTCGCAATTATTATAATTTACCTAGAACCCCGGTTTGATTGAAAGAAATTGAAAAAATCTGAACTTGGATCTGTGACAATAAGATCAGAACTATTTCTGAAACTTTCCCTGTAAGCTTTTAAGCTTCTGTAAAATTCTGCAAATTCAGGATCTTGACCAAATGCTTCAGCATAAGAGGCAGCTGACTGGGCATCACCAGAACCCTTTATATCCTGAGCTTCTTTATATGCCTGAGCAAGGATTCCAACTCTTTGTCGATCTGCATTTGCCCTAATTTTTTCGGCTTCGGCAGCACCTTCAGACCTTCTTTCACTTGCAATAGCCTTTCTCTCAGATTCCATTCTTCTGAAAACAGAGTCTCTAATTTCGTCAGCAAATTCAACTCTGCGAAGCCTTACATCAACAATTTTAACTCCTATCTGACTAGCATCCTCCGCAACTCTTCTAGTAACATTTTCCATGACCTTTTCACGTTCTCCCGAAATAACGTCATTAACGGTTCTCGTAGCAATTTCGTTATTTAAACCATCACGAAGTGCTCTAGAAATTCTGTCATTAGCACTAGCAATTCTTCCTGCAACGCTTGTGTAAAATTTTCTAGCATCTTCAATTCGCCACTTAACATAAGTATCAACCACAACGTTTTGTTTTTCTCTGGTGATAAATCTATCAGTGTCCGGGGTATCAATTGTCAAAGTTCTTTTTTCAAAATAAACAATATTTTGAAGTGGTTGAGGTAATTTAAAATAAAGCCCAGGTTTGTCTATGACTTTCTTAATTTCACCCAAAGCAAAAACTAATGCGAATTGTCTTTGATCAACAACGAACAAACATGAAGATGCAAAAAAACCTAGTACTGACAATAAAGCTATAATTGATAAATACCTATTCAAAATTATCTCCCCTCCCTGAGTCTTTCCCTTAGGTTTATACCATTTCTTCCATTTGTTCCCCCACCAATAACATTTCTGATTTGATTGGTGGCATTGTTAACACTGTTTTGAACCGAACTATTATTATTTGAATTTTGATTTTCAACACCTGAGGAATTTCTTTGTTGAATAAGTTTGTCAAGAGGTAGGTAAAGAAGATTACTTCCAGATTTTGTCTCAATCATTACTTTACTAACATTAGAAAAAACTTCTTCCATTGACTCTAAATAAAGACGCTTTCTAGTTACTTCTGGTGCGTTCTTATATTCAACAACTAGCTTTTTAAATCTTTCACTGTCACCAGTAGCAGTTGCAATAACTTTTTCCTTATAACCTTCAGCCTCCTCAACGAGTCTAAAAGCAGCGCCCCTTGCTCTTGGAATTACGTCATTAGCATATGCTTGGCCTTCGTTTTTTGTTTTTTCTGCGTCTTGTGCCGCTTTAATAGCATCGCTAAAGGCTGCTTGAACCTCTTCGGGTGGCTGAACATTTTGTATGGTAAGGTTAACAATTGTGAGACCTGATTTATATCTATCAGCAATTTCTTGAGTTATTTTTAGTGCTTCCCTGCTTATTGCTTCTTTGTTTTCATACAACACAGCGTCAGCAATACTTCTACCAACAACCTCTCTCATAGCAGTTTCAGCTGCTTGTCTAACGATATCATCAGGCCTTAAATTATTAAATATATACTCCTCTGGATTTCCGACTCTATATTGAACAGCAAATTGAACATCAACAATATTCTCATCTCTTGTTAACATTAATGAATCTCTACCTGAGGTTTGTGTTTGGTTATTTCTTACCCCTACAGTAGTTTGTCTCAATTGAGCAAAATTAACAGTTTCATGAGAGTCAACTGGGTAAGGTAATCTCCAATTAAAACCAGCATTAGAAGAATATTTATATTCACCGAATCTCAAAACAAGAGCAGTTTGTCCTTCCTCAACAATATAAAAACCAGAAGCTAGCCATAGTAAAAAAACAACTACAAATCCACCGCCTAGCAAGCGGCCATCAAAGTTTATAGGAGGCATACTACCACCAGAACCACCATTTTTCTTTCCTCCGCCCCAATTTGGACCAGGACGCGATCCTCGTGAATCACCAAATAGGGAACCTATTTTTCTGTTAAAGTCTTTCCAGACTTCCTCTAAGTCTGGGGGACTATTTTCACTACTTGGTCTACTTGGTCTACTTGGTCTCCTAATGTTATCCCTACCATCACCATTAGTTTCCTTTTTATCATTATCCTGATTTTCACTTGAGGAGGACTTGTTTTCCTTTTCGGATGATTTACCCCATTTGGGATCACCGATTGAAAATAAATTTTTAAAAATTGATCTAAATAAAATCATAAACAGTTACCATTAATTTCCTATATTAAAGAGCTACTTGAAGGACATGTATCTTTCATATTTTTATTTAAGGAAGATACTTCAGAAATACAAGGCATTGAACCTTTAGCAAAATTAGAATCGTCAAACATTTTGTGCGAAACAACTGCCTTCTTCACTAAATTAACACCTTGTTTATTACCTGCACTTATCCATACACACTCAATCCTACCATACTGATCATGTGCAATTCTCGGATCTTCATCAACTAAGTCAATTTTATTGAATAAGTTTATACGAGGAATATCATTTGCTCCTACTTCTTTTAAAACATCTAAAACATCTTGAAAATGTTGTTTCCAATTTTCATCACTATAATCAACGACATGAACTAAAAGATCTGATTTTACTGTTTCAGTTAATGTTGCTTTAAATGACTCGATTAAACTATGGGGTAAATCTTTTATAAAACCCACCGTATCAGACAGTACCATAAATTGATTTTTATCTAAATAAACTCTTCTGCTAGTAGTGTCCAAAGTAGCAAAAAGCTGATTCGCTGCATGTACACCGGCATTAGTAAAAACATTGAAAATGGTAGATTTTCCTGAATTAGTATATCCAACTAAAGATACATTATACGAACCTCCTTTTTCGCGAGATCTTCTTCTATTATTTCTTTGTTTAGAAAACTTTTTTAAATCTTGTTTAAGCCTTTTAACTCTAATACCAAGGAGTCTTCTATCAGTTTCCAACTGGGTTTCCCCAGGACCTCTTAAACCAATGCCACCTCTTTGCCTTTCCAAGTGAGTCCAACCTCTTACTAACCTAGTAGACAAATACTCGAGCTGAGCTAATTCAACTTGAAGTTTTCCTTCGTGAGTTCTAGCTCTGAGGGCAAAAATATCTAGTATCAAAGCAACTCTATCAATTACTCTACAACCAAAAAAGTTTGACAAATTTCTCTGCTGGACTGGACTTAATTCGTTTCTAAAAATTAATAAATTAACATTATTTTTTTGCTTTTCATTTTTTATTTCATTAAGTTTTCCTAGGCTAAGAAATAAAGCAGGACTATAAATATTTTTTTTATATAAAGCCTCAAATTTAACATTTCCGCCAGCTGATTTAGTGAGCTCTTTGAGCTCAGACCCACTAGCTTGTCTAAAATTTTTTATATCAACCGAAATTAAACCAACGTTAGGGCTGGCTAAAATGTTTAGTCCACCAACTTTATTTTTGTTTGATAAATTACAGGCCGTATTCAGAAGTTATTTCTCCGATGCAATTGATTGGTCAATATTAGAATCTTCTAATTTAATTTCAATATTCTTAACAGGCACGATAGTTGAAATTGCATGTTTGTAAACAAGTTGAACTACGTTACTTTTAAGTAAAATCACATATTGATCAAAAGATTCAATCAAACCTTGAAGTTTAATACCATTAACTAAAAAAACAGATACAGTAACTTTATCTCTTCTTAAAACATTTAAAAAAGGTTCTTGCAAAAATTTAGATTTGTTATTTGAATTCATTTTATTCTTAATATTTTAAAATTGATTAATAATATTTTTTATTATAAATAACCCTACAAATATTATATTATCTTTCATGAAATGGATTTAACGAATTTTTCCACTCAATTTTGACTGGAGTACCTTTTAAATCAAATTTTTTTCGAAAACTATTTTCTAAATATCTTTTATAGTCTTGACCTAACTTATGCAAACCAGTTCCATGAACAATAATAATTGGAGGGTTTTTACCTCCTTGATGAACATATCTGAGCTTAGGTCTAAATCTATTTTTTAAAGGTGGTGGATGATTATTCGTAATCTGTTTTAAAAAAAGATTTAACTTGTTAGTTGATAGTTCAACTAAAGCCGAATTAAAAGCTTTTTCTACAGAAGTCATCAAAGCAGAAAGACCTTGTCCTTTAATAGCGGAAAAATAATGCATTTCAGCCCAAGACAAATAATTTAGCTTTCGTTTGATTTCTTGTTTTATATTATCTTTGCCTTCTTGGTTAACTTTATCCCATTTATTAACTCCGACTACCAAGGCTGGTCCAGAGCTCATTATTAAAGAGGCAATATATGAATCTTGCTCTGTTATTCCGTGGTCAGCATCAAGTAAAAATAAAACTACATTTGAATTTTGTATTGCTTGAATAGTCTTGACTACTGAAAACTTATCAACAACATTTGTAATTTTAGAACTTCTTTTAATTCCAGCAGTGTCTACCAAAAAATACCTCTTATCTTTCCACACAAAAGGAATAGTTACAGTATCTCTAGTTGTACCCGGCATATCATAAGTTACAACTCTTTCTTCTCCTAAAAATTTATTTACTAATGTCGATTTACCTACATTGGGTCTTCCAACAATAGATAAGAAAATTTCTTTTTCTTTAATTTCAATTTTGGGAGAATTGAGTTCATCTACCTCAGCAATCAAAAAACCAAAAATTTCACTAATTAAATTTTTAACTCCATCTCCGTGTGAGGCTGAAATTGGAAAAATCTTACCTAGACCTAATTCAAAAAATTCAACATCCAGACTTTCATTAATCCTTCCCTCTAATTTATTTACAACAACAAAGACTGGACGATTAGATTTCCTTAAATTTTTTGCAATTTCTATATCTGCAGGACAAATCCCTAGCTTTCCGTCAACTAAAAAAATAACGATATCTGATTCATAAATTGCTTGCTTAGTTTGTTTATATACTTGATTAAATAATTCTCCATCATTTAAAAATTCAAAACCACCAGTATCAATTAAAGTAAAAGACTTATTTGCATAAATACATTCCCCAAACAAACGGTCTCGAGTGATACCCGGCTTATCAACTACTAACGCTTTTCTTGTACCTGTGAGTTTATTAAATAAAGTTGATTTACCAACATTAGTCCTACCAACTATTGTTATGATAGGTGTCATTTTTTTATAACTTAATCAAGAACACTATTGTTGATTTCTAATCAAAAAAAGATTTCCATTTTCTTTTTGAACTAGAATTCCAGTCTCTGTTACTAACAAATCTCCAGCTAATTTTCCAGAACCTAAATTCAATCTAACCTCAATTTGACCATTTTCAAGAGACAAACCGTGTAACTTACCTTCAAAATCAGAAACCCAAACAAAATTATTCCATATTTTTGGAGCTGAGAGATATCTAAATAATAAATCTTTATTTTCCCAGATTTTTTTTTCAGATACTCTATCAAATGCAACTAATTTATCATTGAAGTTTAATGCAACCACATAAGGCCTAGTAAAAACGGCTGGTTTAATTGCTTTAAAATTTTGACTCCAATTTATAGTTCCATCTTGTAAATTGAGACAAACGAGCTTAGTTTGATAAACCGTTGAGCAAACTTCTTCATCCTCAATCGATGGTTGACCAATCAAATCAATGATTCTTTCTACCTCATTAACCCCCTTTGGATAAGCAACTCGAGATTCCCACTCAAGAGAACCTGTTCTTGAATCTATCATCATAGCCCTACCTCCAGTAAAATTTACTGCAAGATGAGATTTAAAGTTTCCTTCTGACAAGTAATTATTAGAAAAGGCAAATGATGTCATTCCCGACTGACCATGTAAAACTAAGGAAGGAGTTCTTCTATTTATATTCCACATCATTTTCCCTGTGTCAAAATCATACCCGTAAATTTTATTATTTGTGTATTTAACAGTAATAATTGAACCATTAATTTCAGGAGAAACTCTACTAATACCATCAAGACGTACTTTCCAAATAAATCCTTTATCAACTTGAAAAAAAATTAACTCACCTGACTCAGTAACAGCAGATAAAAATGCTTTTTCTTCATACTCAGAATATGATGCTGAGGAAAGAAGATTTAAACCAAGGGGAATTTTTTTATAAACTTCACCATTATTAATATTTAAAATACTAATAAGACCATTGCTTGACGAAGTAATTACCTTATCCTTGTAAATTTTCGGAGTAAATGATCCAGAATTAGATTTTTTGTTTTTAATTTTTCCAACATTTTTTTTCCAAACAACATCTAAATCGAATGATTTATTAATTTTTTTTAAACTTGTTGGTTTTAGATCATTTGATTGAAAAAAAGAACAGCCAGAAAAAATTGAAAAAAGCAAAACTAAAACAAATTTATTAAATTGAAACATATCAAATTTTTACTTCTTTAGTAAGGAAGAATTAATAGTTGCAATTTTTCTGCTAACAATTTTAGCTGCAGCAAGTTGAAGTCCATCGTTATTATATGCAATCAAAGCTCTTTCCCACATTTTTTTTGCGTCCTCATTCCTACCAACTGCGTGAAGGGCGTCTCCACGCCTATCACTTGCTAACCCTATCCATTGAGTAGGAATTTCCTCGGGTATTACATCCAAAACATCTCCGGGTCTATTCATATCAAGGAGAAGTCCACCCAAACGAATTCTTGCTAACCAACTAATCCCAGAGTTAGGGTTAGTTATCAAACTTCTAAACTCCTTTTCGGCGTCTTCTTTTCTTCCCTCAGCAAACAAAGCTTTTGCAATCATCAAACCACCTAACCCTCTTTGAAGAGAATCCTCATGTTTTGCTGACAATTTTTTTACAAGCTCAACTGCTATATCAAGTTTTTGATTATTAATATTTTTTTCTACGTTTATTAATAATAATGAGGCTTTTTCTTTTTGATTTTTTTGCCAAAAAGACCATCCATTATATGAGCTAATGACAACGATAATGATAAATGAAATAGAAATTATCCATTTTTTATTTGCCTCCCAGAATGCTTTAAGAGCCTGTAATTGTTCCTGTTGCTCTAAATCCTCTCTCATTAATTAATATCCTTGTAACAAAGTTCATTCTGCAAATACTTTTTAACGTTATTAAGCTTAATTTTTTCTTGACCAATTTTAAAACCATCTTTTTTACTTTTAATGCTGTCTTGAGCATGTATGGGTCTGATAATAATTAAGTCTTCATTTAAATCTTCTTTAGAAAAAATAGCTACAAATCTTGCAGAGCTCATACCAGCTTTTTTCATCTGGGACTTAATACTAGCATCAGTCATATCAACTTTCACCGTAATTCCGTCTGCTCGTAAACGCTCGGAAAACAATAATGCTTTAATTTTAGCAAAATCTCCAATATGGACAATATACAAATCTAAAGTTGATTCCATTTTTAGTGTATTTGCTTTTTTTAATAATGCTACTATACGTTCCATACCTATAGCAAAGCCACATGCACCAATGGGTTTTCCACCTAACATTTCAACCAAATGATCATATCTCCCCCCACCACAAACTGCCTCTTGAGAACCTAAAAAAGGAGTAACCCACTCAAAAACAGTTGAGTTGTAATAATCTAACCCCCTGACAAGTGAGGAATTTAACTCATAGGAAATCGACTGTTCTTCCAAAAGTTTGCACAGGTTTGAAAAGTTTTTCAAAGATTCTTTTCCCATAAATTTATTGATTACTGGTGCCTTTAAAATTAAATCTTTAATTTGTGGGTTTTTTGAGTCAAGTATTCTTAGTGGATTTCGCTCTAATCTTGAAAGACTGTCTTTATCAAGCAAAGCCTTGTGAAGGGAAAAAAAATCAATCAAGGCATTTCTAAATTTTAATCTTTCTTCACGAGTACCAAGACAGTTTAAATACAGTTTTGGCCTCCATGAGCTTGAAAGACCAAGCAAACTCCACAATTTAGAAATCATGAATAATTGTTCTGCTTCTATTTCAAAACCATCATAACCAATGGCCTCAATGCCAAACTGATAAAACTGTCTATACCTTCCTTGTTGAGGTCTTTCGTGCCTAAACATGGGACCAAAATACCATAGCTTTTTCGGACCATTA
>MDTG01105680.1_pt1 | contig 10428 bp, 13 predicted proteins | sample 811421 | NCBI WGS metagenome assembly MDTG01 (sample SAMN05326645, study PRJNA326480) | marine metagenome | isolation source: seawater | place: Pacific Ocean: South East | collected 2011
GACTTAAATATCTTTACCCCAATTAAAGATTTGAAATTAATTTCTAAAAATCATAGAATAATTGAGAATAATAAGACCAAAAATGCTGATGTTGCAATACTGAACAATCCAACTGTTTCTTTTAATGGGATATTAAGTTCTAATAGGCTTGTTAGCTTTATTAAGAATATTACATTTTTTCATAAAGAAAATATTAAAATAGTTATTTTCACCTCAAAAAAAATTGATATTGTAAAAAAATTAAAGTCAAATCAACTTAATAAATGGGCAAATAAAGAAAATATTGAAAGATCAAAGTACGGCCCTAATAGAAATATAAAAGTATTTAAAGTTATTTCAAATGAAGAAGTAGATTTTTCTGGATATGAGAATTTTGTTATAGGACCAAGGTCAGAAGGTGATCAGCTTATGTATGAACTGAAATTCAAAATAAACAAAAACATAAATTACAATAAAGTTATAAGTTTGTTCAATATGTTGAATAAGTTATCAGTTGAAAGGGTAAAAAATTTATAAATGAAAGAAATAGTAAAGTTTGGACACCCATCTCTAAAAATAAAATCGGAAGATATACAAGATTTTGACAACAATCTAAAGGTTTTGGTCAATGAAATGATTGAAATTATGTACAATGCCCCAGGTGTTGGTCTTGCTGCACCACAAATTGGTATTAACAAAAATATATTTGTTTTCGATTCTGGCGATGGACCTAAAGCTGCTATTAACCCTCATAATCTAAAAGTTGAGGGAAATATAACATTTATGGAAGGTTGCTTGTCTTTACCAGGTTACTATTGGGATATTGATAGAGCAGAATACGCCTCTCTGGAAGCCTATGATGTTGATGGAAATCCCGTGATATACGAGGGAGACGATTTAACAGGAAGAGTTCTTCAACACGAACTTGATCATTTAAATGGAAAACTATTAATTACAGCACTGAAGAGGAAAGAAAGAAAATTAGCACTCAAAGAAATTTCACTAAAAGGATTTCCAGGTGATCATGTTTAATTTTTTTTTTGGATCTGATGCTAGAAGTATTCCTTACTTAAAAGTATTACACAATAAGTATAACAAATTAGATGTGATTACCACCAAACCGAAAATATCTGGCAGGGGACAAAAGACACAACCTAACCCTGTAGAAGTTTTCTGTATAGAGAACGAAATCCCGTTTAATTATTTCTCACAAGATTCTGTGTATTCCAAAATGACAAGAGGTTTGTGTGTAAGTTTTGGTAAAATATTTTCTGATTCTTTTATTTCCTCGAACGCGCCAATTTATAATATCCATTTGAGTTTGTTGCCAAGTTATGTTGGTCCATCTCCGGTAGAAACTTCGATACTTAATCAAGAATCTGTAATTGGAATTAGCTTATTTGAGATAGACAAAAATATTGATAAAGGAAGGGTTGTTTATCAAGAACCAATACAACTTAATGAGTCAATGTATTCATCCGACATCTATAGAGAGTGTGTAAAAGTTTTTGATAAAAGTTTTGATAAAATTGCAAATACTAATGAAGCCATTCATTTAAATAATAATCTAGTTTCCTCTAAGACACGTAAGTTTATAAAATCTGACTTCTCATTAGAGAAAAAAGATCTCAAAACAGCAAAATTGATGATTAGGGCATTTGATACTATTGGACCTGCCTTTATAAGACATAATGAAAAATATTATAAGATACACAAATTCACTAATGATCCTAATGAATTTCCAATAGAATTAGATGGGGGAACGTTGTATCCGTCATTAATAACACCTGAAGGAAAAAGAACAATGGCGACAGAAGATTACATGCGAGGAAAACAATGAACATTGGTGAAGCCGTTAAAAAATTACAAAAAGATTATCCCTCAGTGTCAATTTCTAGACTCAGATTTCTGGAGAAAGAAGGTTTAATCTTACCTACAAGATCTAAAGGTGGGACAAGGGATTACAAAGATAAAGATATTAAAAGAATATTAAAAATACTTGATCTACAAGAAAATCAATTTTATACCCTCAAGGCTATCAAAAATAATCCAAAATTGCTTACCCAAAGCGGAAAAGTTGACATAGTAATTCAAGATTACTCTTTTCACGAAGCACTTAAGAGATCAGGCTTGTCAGCAGGGCAGTACGATGAACTATTAGATTTCAACTTGGAAATTAAAAAAGAAGTATATTCCCAAAATGATATAAAACGTTTCATGGCCTTCTCATATTTTTACTCACTAGGTTTTACAGCTAAAAACTTTACTATATTTAAATCAATGTCTGATAGGGGTGCTGGATTTATAGATCTAGTTAAAAATAATATTGATGAGCAATCAGAACTTGAAATAGCCATTGATAATTTTATCAATATTATCGGGAGCCTCATATCAGAAGATTTGTAGCCTATATAGCATTATTTTTTCTGTTGCAAAATTCACTTTTATTTGCAACTGAACTTGATAAAGATGCGTTGACAACGGATTATTATCTCTCCTATGACTTAAATAATGAATCAATAATGTATGCAAAAAATATTGATGAGCCTATATATCCAGCATCTGTTACGAAAGTTATGACTGCTTTGGTTTTACTAGATTACTACGATTTTGATGACATCATTACGATATCTCTTCCAGATGGCTATGAGTATGAAGGAAAAGTAGCATATCTAACTTCTGGTGCACAGGTAACAATCGAAGATATCTTAGAATTACTTCTAATATATTCAGCTAATGATGCTGCATATGCTGCAGCGATTGCTGTAAGTGGTGACGTCGACCTATTCTTAGATGAAATGAATAATAAAGCTGTAGCTATAGGTATGACAAATACTGTATTTTTGAATCCGGATGGATTAGACCAGGACGGGCACAAAACTACATTAAGGGATTTATTATTGATGTCTCTAGAGTTTGTCGACAATTACAAACTTATTTCACTTACAAGTAAAAAAAGTTTTTCTTCAGATTTTACAGGTAACGAGAGGGACTATTATTCAACAAATCAGTTAATAGATAATGGTTACATTGGGATTAAAACGGGGTGGACTTCTAAAGCCGGACTTACTTTTATCGGACTTAATTTAAATAATGATAGACAGATTTTAACTATTGTTAATAAATCAGAAGTTGACGATAACAAAGTAACTCACTTTAATGACACTGAGATCCTGTACTATATGTCCCTTACTAACTTTGGAGAAAATGAGAACTTTTCTACAAACCAACCAATTTATTCAATAAGAAACTATGAACAAAATAAATTACATTTTTCAGACAATCCTTGGATTGACTTTATGTATCTTGATGAGAATTTACCTATCAACTTTTTGGGGTATTCAAATAATGCACTTCAATTTGAAAGCTCTGAATCTGATAGGGAAGTAAAGCTCTCGGAAAATATTTATGAGGTTGTTTGGAATTTTAAACTACTAGAAATTTTTTCAATATTTGCAAACTAAATACCGAAAACTCATTTTATTAACTTTTTCATTTCCCAATTTTTTATTATCCTCATAGTATGACAAATAAAATTGAAGTTGCTGTTAACAGTATTAGGTTAGAAGAAAATTCAGAAACACCTATTATGCTTTTATCTGATCCAATTTCAAATAAAGTACTTCCTATATGGATTGGGACCATAGAGGCAGTCTCTATTGCTTATGCTCAAGAAGGAATTCTTCATGAACGACCTCAAACCCATGATTTATTAATTGACATAATAGAATCTTTAAATGCAGTTCTTAAAGAAGTAAGCATCACAAACATAAGAAATAAGACTTATTATGCAGATATAGCTCTTACAACCATAAATGGGGATATATCACTTAGCGCAAGACCAAGTGACGCAATAGCTCTTGCTCTCCGCTCAGAAGCCCCTATAACCGTTAATAAGGACGTTTTCGAGGCTAATTCGATAGATATTATAAGTGACAAGACTGATGATATAGAAGAATTTAAAGAATTTATCGATAATATATCTCCAGACGATTTTCTCTAAAACCTTGATAAAAAATTAATTCATAGTAGATTAACACTATGCAACAGGGATATACAGGTCCAGAGGTTTGTAAAATAACCGGGATCACTTATAGACAATTAGATCATTGGACAACCAGTTCACTTATAGACGCTTCGATAAGAAACTTAAAGGGTTCAGGATTTCATAGAATATATTCATTTCAAGATATTATCCAAATCAAATTAGTTAACAAACTAAGAGAAGCTGGAGTTAGTCTTCAAAAGATAAGGATTGCTTTAAAAAATATAGAAAAGGTATTGGGAGATGATATAAATATCTCTGACGTATCTTTATTTTCAGATGGAAAATCTATTTATGTTATTTCTGATAATGACCAAATGATTGACTTGCTCAAAAAGGGGCAAGCAGTGTTTGGAATCTCTCTTGGACCAGTACACACTGAAACAGAAGCTAAAATTTTCTCACTTTATCCCGAAAAAGTTTCTATTGAAAACGCATGAAATTTGCACATAACTCAGAACAAATTTTTGCTGAACATTTAGATTTATTTAACATTGAGTGGCTTTATGAACCAGTGAGCTTTCCATTAAAGTGGGGTAGCGGTGCTATAAAGATGATGTTTACACCTGATTTCTATATACCTTCTCTTGACATTTTTGTTGAAATTACAACAATGAATCAAAATCTAATTACTCGTAAGTCAAAAAAAATAAAGATTGCTAGAAGACTTTATCCTGAAAAGAAATTCAAACTAATAAATGAGAGAGAGTTTTACAACTTCTTAGAAATAGATAATATAGACTTAGCTCAAAAAACTATAGCGAGCTGAATTCACTAATAAATCTTCCACATTATTAACGCCTGACTTTTCTGCTACCTGGATTTCTTTAGAGATTGATGTATTACTCATCAACCTATTGTCAGTATTAAGAGAGACATTAAAACCAAATTCAATAAGTTTATCTATAGGATGATCTTCAATAGATTCATACATCCCTGTATGAATATTTGAAGTAATACATATTTCCAATGGAATGTTGTTCCTAAGAATATATTCAGCTGTTTTTCCGACTTTACCTTTTTCAACATCAACATCTTCAATAATTCGTACACCATGTCCAATTCTTTTTGCACCGTGATCCAGTGCGTCCTGCATTGAAGCCACATTGTCACCTTCACCAGCATGGATTGTTATATTTATACCTGCATCAGCAATATTTCTAAATGTATCAGTAAATAGACTTGGAGGAAAATTTAGTTCAGGACCTGCAATATCAAAACCTATAATTTTATCACGATTATCAATAGCTAACTCTTCAACTAGTCTCACATTATTAGGGTCGTGTCGCATTCCGCATAGAATAAGGCCACTTACAATACCGTATTGTAACTCAGCTTGTTTAAATCCAGAGTTTATTGCATTTAATACGTTGGTAGGAGATAGTTGATTATTTACCGAAAAGAAGGGTGCATATCTACTTTCGTAAAGATTTATACCATTCTGATGCATGTCTTCAGCAGCTTCAAATGATATTCTTTCTAGATTTTCATATGTTTGCATCAGTGCGATTGTATGGGTGAATGCTTCCAAATATTCTTCTAGCGATTGACAATCTGATCTATCAAAAAAAGCTACAACATCATCAACTTCTAACAATGGTGCATAGTTGATCTCTTTTGCGAGTTCTAATGCTGTAGTTGGTCTTAATCCGCCATCTAAATGGTCATGAAGTACTGCTTTATTCATAACGCAACATAATATATATTATAGGACAATTTAATTATCTTTATTAATACTATAGATTTCATCTAAAACACTCTCCCTGTGTGTATATGGTAACCAATGTCCTGCACCTGATATTTCCTTAATGTTAACAAATTTGCTTTGATTATTTAATCTTTTGCGCATTTTTTCTGTTAGTAACACAGCTTTGTCGTCTTCACCAAAAAGAAAGCTAACTTTTTGAATAACTTTATTATGATGCCATTTGCTTGATAACTCTATATTCTTATCTATATTTGCATACCAAGCTATTGGGCCATAGAAGCCGGTATCTTTAAATTCAAGAGCGATATTAGCTAATATTTCATCCGAAATAGCATACTCTGAATGGTTATGATCGGTAAACAATGCATTTAAAGAAAGACTCAAATTAATTTTTTTATTTTTTGTTCTATATGCTCCTTTAATTGTATTTTTTATGTCTTTATCTAGTAACTCTGCTGCATTTAATGGATTCTGAAATGATGTTATATAATGTTCATCATTATTATAAATTAAAGACTTATAGATATCTGTTCCAGGAAAAGCAGTACCTCCACATATAGATATATAATTCTCAACTGAAACATTATTTCTCTTTAAAACTGCCCAAGAAACAACAGTCCCCCAGTCATGTCCAACTAAAGTAAGATTATGAGATAAATCTAGAGTTTGAATTAAGGTTTCTATGTCCTTACTTAGTTTATCAATTGTAAAGTCTTGTACGTTAATTTTGTCATTAGAAGATAACGGGTAGCCCCTTTGTTCTACTGTTGTGACTCTATAATTGTTAAATACTAAGTCATCTACTACTGGATCCCACATTGACATAGTTGAAGGAAAGCCATGCAGGAGAAGTATGTCTTTTCCGTGCCCTTGCGTTTTATAGGAAATGTGATATTCATCATTAAAGATTGTTTTGATCATATCAGTTTATTTTTTCTTAGGATTACAAAAGTAAAACATAAAGCAAAGAACATCCACTGAAATGCATATCCAAGATGAGGTGGTTCAGATTGTTCTTCGTTATTTATGCAAATAATGTTTTCACCACAATTTTCTGTAAGTTGAAGGAAAAAAGGTGGTAACTCAGCACCGATCTGACTTGAAATAAAGTTTTTATCTACTCTGAATAGAAAATCTGAGTTTGGTATATCATCTTGACCAATACCGGGTTTTATATCGTAATCAACAAGTATCCCTACATATGTGTCATAACTTTTGTGATCAATCTTATTCAATTCTGATGAAAGAGGCACCCAACCTTTATTTATCAAAATATGATTACTATCTGCATCTTTGTAAGCAGATACTAAATAATATCCACTTAATCCATTGTTTACTCTAGATCGAACAAACCAAGACTTAACATGAGTTAATTCTTGCTGAATTGTTATTAGTTCAAAGTTTTTTCTTAAGGATATCTCTGATACAAGTGTATTGGTTGGGGTATCAGAATCGGTGTATAAATTTTGTTGTTGTTCAACATCTAGATAACTTGTAAATTGCCAGTATGCAAGAGCAATAAAGGTTATAACAACTGGGAGGCCTAGATAAAAAAGGTATTTATATGGTAGTTTTTTAAAAAAATTATTCATTTATCCAAGAAGTATCTCCCCTTCTGGGGTCCCCTTTAGCAAAAAGATTTTTTTCATAGGAAGTAACACAAACACCTCCAAAATACATGTCATTAGGAGATGTAACTACTTGATTAGGAAAACTATATTCTGAATCTGGCTCTGTGCGTATAGATCCATCAACGTTTACATGAAATCTTGGTTTATTAATTGCACTTTGCCAACTTTGTACTTCAAGATATGAAAGTATGACTTGAGCTAGGGCTGAACTAATTCTATCAGCTCCAGGGGAACCTATTGTAGCTAACATTGTGTTAGATTGTATAATCATTGGACTCATATTAGAAATTAATCGGTCATTATTAGTATTTCCTAAAAAGCCTTGTGGATTCAGTTCAATCTCTCCAAGTGAATTGTTAAGATACATACCTGTGTTGGCACATAAGACACCTGATCCATATCCACTGGAAAAGGTAATAGAGAAATGATTATTCATATCGTCAGATGTATTTACTTGTATTGTTGATGGTGATTGAGAAATTAAATTAATTTGATCTGCTATGTATTTTTGTCTATTTCCGAAGAATTCATAGTGTTCGTTTCGATCTTGATAAACTTTAATTAATTTCTTAACTAAATTTTTATCTTTATTTGACAATACATCAATATACTTTAAGACCATAAGTCCCCCAATAGATGGGCCTGCGTGTCCTGTAATTTTTAAATTTCCTACTTTACTTAAGAATTTATTATCTTCAATCACTTCATAACTATTTAAATCCTCTTTGGTCGCATGGCCCCCTTCGGATTCTATTGTTGCAACAAGCTCCTTGCTAATGTCTCCAAAATAAAAGTCATCAAACCCCTCAGCGGCCATGTGGTTGTATGTATCTGCTAATTTAGAAAGGGCCACTACCCCATTTTCTATATCATTAGCAATATTTTTCAGATTCAAATTGGACTCTGGGTGCCACATATATAAAGGATGAAGTGAATGTGTTAAATAATCTTTAGAAGGTTGAGTTAACTTGTATCCTTCTTTAGCTAACTTGATTGGAAATTCAAATAAGATTTCAAGAGGTAAACTACTATATCTCTTGTGTAGAATATCTAGAACTTTGTATATGCCAGGTATCGCAAAAGTATTTGCACCTTTACATGTTTCAACATGCCCGCCATATGTCATTGAAATCCGATGTTCATCGTGGTCGTTACCGTTAAAGTTTTTAGGTGAAACAAAATATCCATCAATAGTGTGCGATGTCCCTTTTTTACCATCATGATATGTTAATAAAGCTCCAGATGTGGGAGAAACAACTCCTAAGTCACTGACCATAGAAGTTAAAACACTAGTTATCAAGATGTCAGCTGCGTTAGGTCGAAGGTCTTTAATTGCATTTGAGGCTTGGATGGAATATTGAGCAGTGCTGGCTAAAGAAACTTTCACACAAAACATTGTAGTTTATAAGTTTGATATGCAAAAATATATATATGAAACCCGAAATCGTTAAATTTGAAAACGGAGTATACCAAATTGATGTAATGATGGAGGAAAAACCTGGAAGAATGTCCTGTTATTACATTGACTCAAAAGATCCAATACTTATTGAGGTTGGTCCCTCAAATTCTTTTCCATATTTAGTATCAGGATTGAAAAGTCTGGGTATAGATGAGGTAAAGCGATCAGCAATAACACACCTTCATCTTGATCATGTAGGTGGAATAGGCCATACTGTTAACCATTATAAAGATCATTTTGTATACATTCATGAACTTGGTTTGAAACATTTGCCAAATCCAGAAAAATTATGGAAGGCAGTGTCATCAATTTATACAGAGGAATGGTTATTAAACAATTGGGGAATTATAAAACCTACACCTATAGAAAATATTCGAAAACTTAAAGATGGTTTTAAATTTAAACTTGACCAAGGAAGAACACTTACTTCGATCTATAGCCCTGGACATGCAAAGCATCATTTTACATTTTATGATAATATTTCCAAAACAATATTCATGGGAGACACTCTCGGGTTAATCTATCCACATGGCGATTTTGTACAACCTAACCTCCCACCGCCTGATTTTAATAGAGAAACTCTTATTGAAACTTTAGAAAATATTGCCAAACTTGAATTGAAATATGTTGCAATAGCCCATTTTGGAATACACAAAAAACCATATGAATTGATTAATAATGCTATTTCTAGTATTGACCAATGGGTTAATTTTATTAAAAAAGTACCCGAATTATCTATAGAGGATGCAGCCAAAGAGTTAAAAGAATGGGTTATACAAAACTATAAATCTTTAAATATAGAAGATGAAACGATCACTAATTATATTGAAAATACAAATTTTAACATGCAAGTATGGGGCTTAAGAAATAGTTCTATATAGTTTGTTTTTGTATCATTTTTTTTATATAAAATAAGACTGGCGCACCCAAGAATTCAGGTGGGTAGGCTAAAATGGTAAATAAAGTCACTGACAACCCATCTGTAATAATTGAAATAATTCTCATTACCGAAATAAAGATTGAAAGAACAATGAAAGTATCAACATGTTTTAAATCATCAGATCCTAAATACATAAATGAAACATATATAGCGTAAAGATACAAAACACTTGTATAGGTAATAAAGTTACTGTTCCCATGTTCGGATCCTGGGAATAAATTATAAAATTCATATGCAAAAGAATCTGTAAAATTTACAATGAAAAAAAGTGCAGATAACCCCAAAATTGCAAAAATCATTATAAATCTTAATAATTTAGTGTAATCAAATTTATTCATAGGAAGAGTATAGATAGTTTTATGGGATAAAGAAAAGCCTCTAGTCTCCTAGAGGCTTTTCAATAAAAGTCGGCAGTGTCCTACTCTCCCAGGGGGTTGCCCCCCAAGTACCATCGGCGCTAATTGGCTTAACTTCCGTGTTCGGAATGGGAACGGGTGTATCCCAATTGCTATCACCACCGTAATAATCAACTTCTTAAAAATTCTATAGCAAGCGTTCTTGTTCAGTATTCAGTTCAAGCCCTCGACTTATTAGTATCAGTCAGCTACATACATTACTGTAATTACACTTCTGACCTATCAACCTCATGTTCTATAAGGAGTCTTA
>MDTG01276516.1_pt1 | contig 10428 bp, 9 predicted proteins | sample 811421 | NCBI WGS metagenome assembly MDTG01 (sample SAMN05326645, study PRJNA326480) | marine metagenome | isolation source: seawater | place: Pacific Ocean: South East | collected 2011
CAGGCAGGTCCGAGAAACAGATAGCTTTCAGTTTTGGCGATGCCTTCCATGGCGCGTACGGTCGTGACCACCTGATGAAAATCCGAAAGGGCAGGGACCTGAATTTCCGCGATCAGGTCCCATTCGCCGTTGGTGGTGTGAAGGGCGGCAAAGCCAAGGTTTTTGCGCAGGATTGCAACCAGTGTTTTCACATTCTTCCCCGATAGCTCGATCATCATCACGCCCCGGATGGTGCCATCGGCGGCATCGTCGCGCAGGCGCACGGTAAATCCGGCAATCACGCCCTGATCGATCAGGCGGTCCATACGGGTTTTAACCGTCCCGGCCGCCACCCCCAGAAGTTGTGCCAGTTTCGGGACGGAAGCACGTGCATTGACGCGCAGTTCGGCAAGAAGGCGACGGTCAAGATCATCCATGATTTCATCCTGATTTGACGATTTCGTCAATTATCCTGATGAAAACATCAATTTCCAATCGAAAATTGTATCAAACTGGGATTTTAACTGATTTCGGCAAAGCTTATCCTGCTGCCAAATCATCAGGGAGCAAATAAATGACCATGCCGGAAGATCGATGGGCCCCTTATGCCCGCACCGCTGAAATCGCCGACCGTCTGACCCGTTTTGGCAGTGTCACCGGCAGTGCCGGGGAAGCCGATATCACCGGCTTGATCGTCGATATCCTGCGTGAAATTCCCTATTTTCAGGACAATCCCGACAATATCGCGGTGATCGACAGTCACCTTGTCGCGGGTGGCAGCCGCATGGCCAAAAGCGTTGTCGCACTGGTGCGGGGAACCGGGCGCAAGACAATGGCAATGGCCGGGCATTTTGATGTGGTTTCGATTGAAAATTATCACGACCTGAAACATCTGGCTTTTGAGCCTGATGCACTGTGTGACGCCCTGATTGACGATCTTTCGAGCCGGGAAAATCTTAGCGATGCCGAGGCACTTGCCCTTCGCGATTTTCAGACCGGCGATTTCATCCCGGGGCGCGGGTTGCTTGATATGAAAAGCGGTGACGCGGCGGGCATCGCGTTTCTGGAACATTTCAGCCAGCAACCAGATCGGCAAGGCAATGTCGTCCTGTTCCTGACCCCTGATGAAGAACGCAATTCATGCGGCATGCGCAGCCTGCGTAACGCGTTGCCGGACCTGATCGCATGCTGGAGCCTAGACATTATCGGTGGGGTCAATCTGGATGCCAGCAGCGATACCGGCAATGGCGAGATCGGGCGCGCAATTTTCCATGGCTCGGTCGGAAAGCTTTTGCCCTTTGCCCTTGTTGCCGGTTTGCCAACCCATGTCGGTTATCCGTTTGACGGCATTTCAGCCCATGCCATCGCATCGGAAATCATGCAGGCGACCGAAGCCAACAGCGAACTGTGTGATCGTGGTATGCGTGAAACCGCACCACCCCCGGTCTGTCTTGAGGCCCGGGATGTACGCGATATTTACGAAGTCACCACGCCCGAACATGTCTGGATGGCGTTTAACTGGCTGGTGATGGGGAAAAGCTGTGCTGAACTGATGGACGATTTCACCGACATCGTAGAGGATGCCGGAAACCGAGCGCTTGAACGGTTCACAGGTAATGCAGCCCGTTATGCCAAAGCCAACAGGCAAGCCGCCCCGACAGCTTTGCCGCCCTTGCGCATGGTAACGGTTGCCCAATTGCGTGACATGGCGTTTGCATCCGGGGGCAGCGATGCGCTTGACCGGATTGACGCGGTCGCCCTTGAAACGGCACGGGATAACAATCCGCTGAACCGCACCCGCGTTCTGGTGCGTGCCATGCTGGCCGAGGCACATCTGCGCGGCCCTGCCGTGGTAACCGGAATGGCCGGTTTGCATTACCCGGCCGTGCATGCCGATACGACAAAGGATATGGACCGGGAGTTTTTGGAAGCGATTGGCCGGGCCCGCACCACGATAGAGGGCCGTCACGAAACGCAAATTTGTGACCGTGGTTATTTCATGGGTATATCGGATATGAGCTTTTTCGGCCATGCAACCGATGCAGGCGATACCGAAATCATCGCTGCCAGCACCCCGATAGCTGAACTGGTGGATCGTCCGGTTGACAATGCCCTGACCTATCCGGTGGTCAATATCGGCCCGTGGGGCAGGGAATATCATCAACGTCATGAACGGCTTTATGCGCCCTATGCCTATCATGTGCTGCCCGATTTTCTGGCCGAAATCGCGGGCGAGCTTTTGGGCTGAACAACCCGTTTCAAAGCAATCCATGGAAGGCGATCAGGCGTAACAGTTTCAAGAAACTTTGCGCTATCGCCTTCTGCCTTGTTCCTGCCGCATCGTTTCGTCACTATGCTGGGCAAAACTTATGCGGAAATAAGGAGTTATGGGATGCTGATGAAATCTGCCCGTGCGGCCATTCTGGGAACGGCACTTGCCATTCTGCCTTTGTCGATCACACCGGCAATAGCACAGGACAGTACCCTTGAACGGGTTGTGATCGCCCATCGCGGGGCATCGGGCTACCTGCCCGAACATACCCTTCCGGCAAAGGCGCTTGCCTATGGCATGGGGGCGGATTTCATCGAGCAGGACGTGGTGATGTCCAAGGACGGTGTGCCGGTTGTCCTGCATGACATCCATATCGATACCACGACTGACGTTGCCAAGAAATTCCCTGATCGCAAACGTGAAGATGGCCGGTACTACGCCATCGACTTCACGCTTGAAGAACTCAAAAGCCTGAATGTTACCGAACGGTTCAAAGCCGATACCGGCGAGCAGGTATATCCGGATCGCTTCCCCGGCGAATATGCGATTTTTAAAATTCCCACACTGGAAGAAGAAATCGCCATGATCCGGGGGCTTAACAAATCAACCGGGCGCGATGTTGGCATTTATCCTGAAATCAAGGACCCGGCCTGGCACAAGGCCGAAGGGCAGGATGTGACCGCTGCAGTCATCAAGATCATGGAGCATTGGGGATATGGCACTCCGGAATCCAATTCCTTTGTCCAGTGCTTTGACTGGGCTGAAACCAAGCGTATTCGGAATGATCTGAAATATCAGGGCAAGCTGGTTCAGTTGCTGGGTGAAAACAAATGGGGTGCGCCCGAAGGCACGGATTACGATTATCTGAAAACCGATGACGGTGTCGCGGAAATGGCAAGCGTCGTCGATGGTATCGGCCCGTGGCTGCCGCAGGTCATCGAAGGTCTTAGTGCGGATGGCAAGGCGATCATGACGCCAACCCTGATCGCAGCCCAGCGCGCGCAGTTGAAAGTCCATCCCTATACCCTGCGGGCGGATCAGTTGCCTAAATGGGCGGGGGACATGGATATCGCGCTTAAGGCGATTTTTGACGATGCGGGGATTGATGGCATCTTTACCGACTTCCCCGATCAGGTTGTCGAATATCTGGCGGCAAGACCGCAACAGGACTGACCGGAAGGATCAAATACCGCTGCCCCGGAACAGTTTCGGGGCAGTATGCGTTCTGACCCGGACAGACGGGGCGAAATAGACTGTTTCCAATGTGATCGTTTTCGTAAGGCGGCAATTGTCGCATGCTGGAGGCGACAGTTTTTTTAATCAAGGAGGCAAAATTGGCCAAGGTTCTGGTTCTTTATTATTCAATGTACGGGCATATCGAAACCATGGCGAACGCGGTGGCCGAAGGTGCGCGTGGTGTGGCGGGTACACATGTCGATGTCAAACGTGTGCCCGAAATCATGCCCGAAGATGTCGCCAAGGCTGCGGGTGCGAAGCTCGATCAGGTTGCGCCGGTTGCTGCGGTTTCGGATCTTCCAGAATATGATGCGATCATCTTTGGCGTGCCGACACGCTTTGGCAATATGTCGGCCCAGATGCGCAACTTCCTTGATCAGACCGGCGGCCTTTGGGCCAAGGGCGCCTTGATCGGCAAGATCGGTTCGGTCTTTGCCTCGACCGGAACCCAGCACGGCGGTCAGGAAACCACCATCACGTCGACCCATACCACGCTTCTGCATCATGGCATGGTCATCGTTGGCGTACCATACAGCTGTGCGGGATTGACTAATATGGACGAAATCACCGGCGGTTCGCCCTATGGTGCAACAACACTGGCCGGTGCCGACGGTTCGCGTCAGCCATCGCAGAATGAGCTTGATATCGCCAAATTCCAGGGAAAACACGTCGCCGAGCTGGCTGCCAAGCTGGCCGTTTGACGGATTACAGTATTGGTGAAAGGCCGCGCAGATAGGTCTGCGTGGCCTTTTTGTTGACCAGATTGGGGTGAATACGGAAACAATCAGATGCCTGATTGATCATTGTTTCGCGACAGTTTTCTGCCAGATTGAGGGGTATGAAAGTTTCACGGATCGCAGCCGAACGCATTTCCGGTTGCTGACAGGAGGACCCGATGTCTGAACAGGGTAAAACCCCGCGTGGCGTTGCCCGCGTACTTCGCGCGATGGATACATCCGATGGGGCTGGTGTGTCGCTTAAACGATCGGTTGGATCGCCGCAGCTCGATATGCTTGATCCGTTTTTGATGCTCGATTCAATTTCGACCGATAATGCCGACGAATATATTGCCGGTTTCCCCGAGCATCCGCATCGTGGCTTTGAAACCGTGACCTACATGGTCGAAGGTGCCATGCGCCACAAGGACAACATGGGCAATGAAGGTGTCCTGCGTTCGGGTGGTGTGCAATGGATGACCGCAGGCAGCGGGATTTTGCATTCCGAAAGTCCGGAACAGGAAAACGGTCTTTTGCAGGGTTTCCAGCTTTGGATCAATCTTCCGGCCAAGGATAAAATGGTCACCCCGCGTTACCAGAATATCGAAGGTAGCGACGTCGCCGAATTCAGCCCCGAAGACGGTGTTGATCTGCGGCTTGTTGCGGGTGAATTCATGGGTAAAACTGGCCCGGTTAATGGCATTGCTACCAAGCCGGTCTTTATCGATGCCAAACTGGCGGCTGGTCGCGAGGTAACCCTGCCGGTGCCCAAAGGCCATGCCGCGATGGTTTATGTCTTTATCGGGGACGCAATTGTCGCCGATCAGGCTGTCACCACGCATCATCTGGCCGTGCTGGAAGATGGTGATAGCATCATGCTTAAAGGCGGTCCCGAAGGCGGCCGGATGCTTTTGATCGCGGCCCGTCCGTTGCACGAACCGGTTGTTCGCTATGGTCCGTTCGTCATGAGCAGCAAACAGGAACTGATGCAGGCCTTTGACGATTACCAGCGTGGCCGGTTTGTCCGTGCGGCGGCTGTTTCCTGAAAAATATCTTCATGAAATTCTCAAAACCCCGTCAAACTTTTGGCGGGGTTTTTCTTTTGCGAACATCCGTCGATACTGTGGCATGGGCATTTCAATAGCTTACGTGGCTTGAAAGAAATACCTGCGCCCCTAACCTATAAGATGCAGGGGGCAGTAATGCCCTGCGGAGTGGGTCGGGAATGAAAAAACAATGGGTCATGATGCTGGTGTTGACCGCGTCGCTGATGATGGCGACGCAGGCAAAAGCCGATCATGTCCGGATCGTGACCGGGGATTACTTTGCCCCCTTTACCGGTCGTGATCTGCCCGATGGCGGTATCATGACCGAGATTGTCCGTCGCGCATTCGAGATTGCCGGATATGATCATGCTGAAATTATCTGGCGGTCCTGGCGTCAGGGCTATGACATGACGGTAAGGGGCGAGGTTGAAGGCACTTTCCCTTATGCTTATACCCCATTCCGGGCGCGCTCGGTCTTGTTCTCCGAACCGGTTGCCAGCCTGTCGGCGTTTGGCTGGTATGCGAAATCTCGCCAGAATTTTGAAACCATTGATGATTTGAATGGTGCGGCACTTTGCCTGCCGCTGGGGTATGCCGAACTGGGCAGGACAAGCCAGATGCTGGCAACCGGGCGGGCAACCCGCCATGCGCCGCCCGATATGCGTACCTGTTTCAAACTTCTGGGAGCCGGGCGGGTCGATATTGTCGTGGCCCCGCGCTCGGAAGCACGCGATTCCATGCGGGCGGCCGGGTTGGAACTGGATCATTTCGGGCATATCGAAGAACCGCTGTCGACCATGCCATTGCATTTCGTGGTCGGCCTGAACCATCCCAGGGCAGGCAAGATCATGCAGGATTTCAACACAGCCCTCAAGGAACTGGGCGAAAGCGGCGAACTGGCTCGGTTGCTGAACCGCGCGCAATACTGATCACCTGAACGGATCGATAGATCCGCCAGCGTCATGATTTTCCGGCAACATCATCCTCGACAATCCAGCCTTTTTCAGTGCGGCATGCGGTTTTTATCTGGCTGCTGGTGCGGTTGTGCGCGCTCAGGGATTGGCTATAGGTGCGGCACCAAGCGCCCTTGTCGGTTTGCACCGTTTTAAGCGGGGTAACTGCAATCGTAATGTTACCCTTGCTGATCATGGTTTTACCTGAAAGCGTATCTTCCAGTGTTGTCTGAACCAATGCTGTAAGGCGTTTGCGATCTGCTGCCGGGATTTTGGTCGGTGCCGGGCCAAAGGTAATCAGTTCCTCACTATGGTCCTGACCCGATTTCCAGTTGCGTTCGCGTTTGACGTAATAACCGATTTCGGGCGCGTACCACCATTTCGTGGTTTGCATCCACCATTGCTGCCAGTAACGTGCACATTCAACGATATAGGTATCAAAGGTCCCGGCTTCGACCGTCACGGTTTCCGTTGCGGGCACGCTGCAGCTCAGCCATTGTTGATACTGATCGGGCTTGCCGGTTTCAGGATCGATGTTTTCCGACGTGGTATAAATCCGGACCTGCTTGTCAAATGACAGCGGCCAAATGCTTTCTGATCCGTCGCGAAGGGATGCCGTGCCGGATCGTTTTTGACCTTCCTTATCGGTATAGGACCATTCAAGATTAGGCAGGGTAAAATCGTCCGTCGTGACGAAACTGTAATCGCCTCCGCCATTCCAGAAGATTTTTTCCCCCGACGTTTTGGTCACGTACACCGCCCGGCCACTGTCAAAGACAAAAGCATCCCCGGTTCCGAATTTCGGCAAATTCGCCGATCCCATATCCGGACCATCATTGGTCCGTTCTGTTGCATAGGCGGACATGCCGTCATTGAGTTCATTCAGGGATTGGGAAAAACTGTCGAGTGTATTGGTCACCTGACAGCCAGCGGTTGCGGCCATCGCCAGAAAAGGAAAAATCGCCATCGCATATCGCGAAGCGGTCAAGCAGCACATCGATCCTGATCCTCGTGTTCTTTTTTTCAAGCGTTCTTTTGATTTGGGCTTGTTGACCATAAGGGCGTTGCGACCTGAAAAGTGGTCGCAACGCACATTGTTGATTAGAGCTTCTGTTTTGGCGCCTTGGACAGGTTTTCCATATCCATAGCGCCCGGTATCAGCCGATAAACCGTTTCCCAAACGCCGGAACCGGTTCGGCAGGCACGGCCGAAGAAGGCATTGGCTTCGGTGGCGGCTGACGGGAAGGTCACCTGATATTCACGGCAATACAAGCCGTTCTGCTGGAAGGTTCGCAACGGTTCGATCAGGGTTTCGCTTTTACCAATATCGGTTTTGTGAAGTGATACCTTGCGGATCGTACCGCTTAGCGTGTTTTCCAGCGTTTCACTGATCTGAGCATCCAGAACCGGGTTATTGACCGGTGAATATTCCGCAAGCTGCGCATTGGTGCCAGACATTACGCCATTCGGCGCAATATTTTGCGAAAACCAGCTACCCCCAACAAAGGCCAGAAGGACTGCAGCCGCCGCACCGATGCCGGTAAAAATGGCCTTGCGCGTATTGGAGTTTGCCGCTTTCGGGATCGCAACAGACGGCGCGTCATTGGTTATCGATGGTGCCGTTGCGGATTGCCCGTCAAGGATATCGGCGATCCGTTTTGACAGGTCGGGATATACCGTATCGCTCAAAAGGCGTTCGGACTGGCTGCGCAACATAACCGCCTGTCCGGCAATGATTTCGAATTGCCGTCGCATCCTCGGGCAATTGCCGATCCGGTCTTCCACCTTACGGCAATCCGTCGGACCAAGCTCACCATCGACATATGCAGACAGCAAGGCATAATCCTGTTCTGACAAACTATTACTCATGATGATCCTCGCTGAATGTCTTCATCGTCATTTTCGGTGCCATCCTCGTCATGAAGACGGGCCAGATAGGTGCGCGCACGGGCCACCCGGCTCATCACCGTTCCGTGCGGAATATCCAGAATGCCGCCAGCCTCGCGATAGGTGTAACCCTCAAACAAAACCAGTGTCAGGGCAGCGCGCTGTTCTTCGGGCAGGCTGCCAAGCGCCTTTTGAAGGAACATGCGGTCTGTGCCACCATGCCCATGCGAGGGCATGGTGATCTCACGCGCGTCCTCAAACGAAATCACGACACCACGGCGTTGCTCGCGCCGTTTTTCGTCAATCCAGCTGGTCTGGACAATCCGGAACATCCAGCTGTCCAGGCGTGTGCCGCGTTCATACTGATCAATCCGCTCGACCGCTTTAATATAGGCGGTCTGAACGAGATCCTCTGCTGCGGTGGCATCACGGGTCAGCGATCTTGCAAATCGCAGGATGCGGGGCAGCAATTCTGTCATTTCTGCTCGTATTGCCGGTTCCAAACCGAACTCCCGACCGTGATCATCTTTTTTAAATCTGGTGTCTTGCTATGCAGATAACGCGCGCGAGCGTCTGTTTCTTCCATCACAGTTCAAAAAATCTGAAAAAAAGTTCAATCGGCGGGATGAAAATGGAAAGCCTGCGCGTTGTCCTTGCAAATCAGCGGATGAAATCATCCACAAGGTTGGACCTCATAGGTGGGGACGAAAAAATGAAAAGCGGAAAAAAAACAATCATGCGTAACCGCATCTGCACGGCCGCCCTTTTAGGTGTTGGCACCTTTGCCGTGATAGGCGCGCCGGTATCGATTGATTTCGGCAAGCTGGACTTCTCGGCCAAAACCGCAATTGCCCAGGGAAATGGTAATGGCGGCGGCAACGGGAATGGTGGTGGAAACGGTGGCGGTAACGGAAACGGCGGGGGTAACGGGAACGCTGGCGGCAACGGCGGCGGGAATGGTGGTGGAAACGGAAATGGCAATGGTGCTGGCGGCGATGGCGGGCCTGGCGGTCCCGATGGCCCGGGCAACAGTAGCAATGCCGGTGGAAACGGAAACGGCAATGGTAAAAATGCTGATGCTTCCGATGGCCCGGGCAATAGTGCCGCCGCAAAATCAAAAGCACAGGACCTCGGCCTGCAGTCGAAAAGTAAAGCCTTCGGACGCAGCGGGCTAGGCCCGGCGGGAGTAGAGGGTGCGGATGTAGAACGCGGCATGCCGCCGGGTATCGGGCGTGCTCCCGGGCTGGCTGGCGCGCTTCCGCCGGGAATTCAACGGGTCTTTGGGGCGCCGACCGGGCCGGATATCGACCCGGACATTGAACAGGACATTATCGTTCATGGCTGGAAAGAACTGACCCGCCCGGATGACGATGTCGATACTCCGGACGACGGTGAACCTGATCCGGGTGACACCGGGGATGCTGGCGACACTGGCGATACCGGTGATACCGGAGATTCGGGAGACGATACAGGTGACACCGGCGACACCGGTGACAGTGGCGGCGATACGGACGATACCACTGATACCGGTGATACAGGTGGCGGCGATACAACAACCGACGCAACCTGACCTCAAAAGCAGCTGATCCTGCTTTCTGCTGTACGTTCTTTGGTTGGGACACGCAGCAAACTTATCCCCGCTGGTCCCCTCCGGCGGGGCTTTTTTTGTCATCCCAACCGTGCTGATCTCGGGCAAAACAAAACCCCGCCAGTTCGCACCGGCGGGGTTTCATCATTCAGGGAAGGTGCCGGGCAATCAACCCATGGCAACTTTCAAGCCTTCGTCAAGTTTGTCGAGGAACTGCGTGGTGGTCAGCCATTTCTGGTTCGGACCGATCAGCAGTGCCAGATCCTTGGTCATGAAGCCGGCTTCGACGGTGTCGACGCAGACTTTTTCAAGGGTTTCGGCAAATTTCACGACTTCCGGCGTGTCATCGAACTCGCCACGGTATTTCAGGCCCTGCGTCCAGGCAAAGATCGACGCAATCGGGTTGGTCGAGGTTTCTTTGCCCTGCTGGTGCTGACGATAGTGGCGGGTGACGGTGCCGTGGGCTGCTTCTGCTTCTACGGTCTGCCCATCCGGCGTCATCAGAACCGAGGTCATCAGACCAAGCGAGCCAAAGCCCTGTGCCACGGTGTCAGACTGAACGTCGCCGTCATAGTTCTTACAAGCCCAGACGAAACCACCATTCCATTTCATCGCACATGCAACCATGTCGTCGATCAGGCGGTGTTCATAGGTGATGCCAGCAGCTTTGAACTTGTCGGCAAATTCGTTCTGGAAGACTTCCTCGAACAGATCCTTGAAGCGGCCGTCATAGGCTTTCATGATCGTGTTC
>MDTG01365017.1_pt1 | contig 10428 bp, 9 predicted proteins | sample 811421 | NCBI WGS metagenome assembly MDTG01 (sample SAMN05326645, study PRJNA326480) | marine metagenome | isolation source: seawater | place: Pacific Ocean: South East | collected 2011
ACCACATCTACATATTTCAAAATTTGCAAAACAAGCAAATTATCAGATTAAAAATTTTAAAGTTAAATCATTCAATCAACTTAAGATGGCTGAAAAACTCTCATTAAAATACTCCGATTTTTTAAAATTAAATACTTACTGTAAAAAAAAAAGTATAAAATTTTTATCGACACCATTTGATTTAAATTCAATTAATTTTTTAAAAAAATTAAATATGAATTATTTTAAAATTCCCTCAGGTGAAATAAATAACTATCTCTATTTAGTAAAGGTAGCAAAATTAAAAAAAAAAATTATTATGTCAACTGGAATGTCTGATTTAACAGAAATTTATAAATCGGTATCAATATTAAAAAAATTTGGCGTACAAAATAGAAATTTGATTTTACTACATTGTAATACCGAATATCCTACACCATTCGATGATGTCAATTTAAAAGCGATGATTTTACTTAAAGAAAAATTTAGATGCAAAGTTGGATATTCTGATCATACAAATGGTATTGAGGTGCCAATTGCTGCAGTTGCTTTGGGTGCCAAAGTAATTGAGAAACACTTAACATTAAATAAAAATATGAAGGGACCTGATCATAGAGCAAGTATAGAACCAAAAGATTTTAAAAACATGGTAAAAAGTATTAGAAATATTGAGAAAAGTTTAGGTATTAAAAAAAAATTTATTTCTAAGAGTGAAAAAAAAAATATATTAATAGCAAGACCATCCATAGTTGCAAAAAAAAAAATTTTTAAAGGTGACATTTTTACAGAAAAAAATTTAACAATAAAACGACCTGGTAATGGAATTTCTCCCATGAGATGGAAAAAAATATTAGGAAAAAAAGCAAAACAAAACTTTGCAGAGGATGAAATTATAAAATTATGAAAAAAAATTTATGTTTTGTTTCAACAACAAGAGCCGATTTCGATTTACAAAAAGAAGTTATTATTAGTCTTGAAAAAAAATTCAAATGTACATTAATCTGTTCTGGAACACATTTTGAAAAACAGTTTGGTAACTCAATTAGGTATATTAATAAATTCAAAATTAAAAAAAAAATTTTTTGTAAAATTGAAAATTTATTGAATGTTAATTTTGATAAATTACATTCAAAGTACCTTCGGTCTTTTTACAAAATACTAAAAAAAATTAATCCTGATGCTATTTGTTTATTTGGTGATAGATCTGAAACTTTTATTATAAGTTTTGTTGCTTATAGTTTAGAGATTCCGATTATTCATTTTTCTGGGGGAGAGATAACATCTGGCTCTCTGGATGATGCATATCGACATTCTATCACAAAAATGTCTGAGCTACATTTTACAACAACAAATCAGCATAGAAAAAGAGTAATTCAATTAGGAGAAAATCCTAAAACAGTCTTTAATTGTGGAATTAGTTCCCTATCAAATTTTAAAAATTTTAAGTTTTTAAAACAAGAGAAAATAGAAAAAGATTTAAAAATAAAATTTTCAAAAAAAAACTTTTTTGTTACATTACACCCAGAAAAGTCAATCAAAGATAATTTTAAAAAATTTAGTTTTGTTTTTTCAGCAATAAAAAAATTTCAAGATATATCTGTTTTTATAAGTTCACCAAATATTGATAAAGGTTTTAAAGAAATACAAAAATTAATAAAATATAAGTGTAAAAACTCCAGCAGATGGTATTATCTAAAAAACCTGGGTCACCAATATTTTTTTTCAACTGTGAAACTGTGTGATGTGTTCATAGGAAATTCATCAAGCGGCATTTCGGAAATTCCAAGTTTGCATGTGCCTACAGTAAATATAGGTAGCAGACAAAATGGTAGACCCCGATCATTTTCAATTATTGATACCAATTTTGAAGTTAAGAATATTCAAAAAGCAATCAAAAAATCTATGTCAAAAAATTTTCAAAAAAAAATTAAAAAATCAAAAAATTTATTTTACAGAAATGATAGTTTAAAAATAATAAATCAAAACATTTTAAAATTTTTAAACTCAAAAAATAAACAGAAGTTATTTTTTAATGTTAATTTTTGAATAAATCTGTCTTTTATGATTTACAACAGAAACGTTGTCACTCAAATTTTTTGAAATAAGTGAACTAGTTCCAATTTTGCAGTTGTTCCCTATAATTACATTTTGACTCACAATTGTACCTGCACCGAATAAAACTTTTTTTCCGATTTTACAATTTCCCCCAAGTATTGTTCCTGGCATGATAGTTAAAAAGTCTTTTGATTGAAGATTGTGTCCAATATCTGAAAAATTTGAAATTATACAATGATTTCCCAAATTTACTTTATAACTTATATGAACATTATCAAATATTACATTGCCCTCTCCTAATTTACTTGATTTTGGTATTTTGGTATTAGGGTGTATTAAATTTACCATTTTAAATCTTTTTTTTATTTCTTTGTTTATGATTTTCTCTCTTAAATGAGGATCCATTATTCCACAAATAGCATAAATTTTTTTTTTGGGTATTTTTTTTGAATTGAAAACTTTAATACCATAGATATTTTTTTTAATTTTTTCATCATCAACAAAACCAATTACATCGTATTCTTTTTTATTTTTGTTTATTTGATTTATCAGCTCTAGAATCTCAATACCCGATGCACCCGCTGAAAAAATTAGAATCTTTTTGACCACAAATATTTTATACGAAATCTTCTTTTTTAAATATATCTTTTGCTAAAGCTGGTTTAAAAATAGTTTGGCCGTCATGTGTCATGAACCTGTTAATAAAGTCTTTATCTTCACCAGCAAGACATAAATTACTATGGTTTTTGAAATATTTAATAGTAAAACCATAATCAATTATCTCTTTTAGAGATTGTTCAAAAATATTTCCTATTTTTATATGAACATAAGGACAAACTAATACATCACCAATTGGGGTAACATAAACTCTATTTACAGTGGTACAGCCTAGAATTTTTTCATGATTCTTATCAAAAGGATTCCAAACGTTTCTTACCAAATTTTTATATTCTTTCCTAATTTTTCTTAAGTATTCTCTGTCTTTGTCATCACATATTATGTCATCCATTTTTTGCCACATACCTGATGGTACAGCCACATTAAGTAGTGTTTTATATTTTTTATTTTTTGAATAGTCTAATAGTTTTTTAAAATGCTCCGTGTTAGCATTGTAGTGTCCCACAGTTATATTGAGATAAGGGTCCATACCGGCATTTTTAACATGTTCCAAAGCTTGAATTGCCCTTCTCCATGAATCTTTTCTACCTCTAATTTCATCGTGAATTTTTTCATCCATGCTATCAATACTCACAGAGACTCTGCTCACTTTAAATTCCGCCAATTTTTCAGCCATTTTTTTATCTAAATAATAACCATTAGTAGTTAAATACAGATAAAACCTCTCTGGCTTAATAGCCTCAAGTACTTGAAAAAGTTTTTTTGGTTGAAGAAGTAATTCTCCACCTTGAAGATCAAACTCAAAATAACCTAGTTCATCTGCCTCATCTGCAAGTTTTTTAATTGCATTAATATCTAAATATTCTTTTACATGATCGCCTTTTGGTGAATTAGTAAAACAATATTTGCATCTTAAATTGCATGCGTTATTAAAATTAAGATCTATTCCCCTTGTTTTAGTTCCAATTTTGCCATCATTTTTTTGAACATAATTATAAAAGTCTCTCAGTTTTTCCATTAAACGAGGTTTACTTAATAGAGATGAGGCAATAGGCATATTATTTTATATATTTTGAAATTTCGCTTGTCAACATTAGAGTAAATTCTGCTTTACATGCTAAAGAATTGTTAACTAAACCTTCTCCATAGCATTGAGCAATACCTCTCTTAAAAGATAAAATTTTTGTTTTTAAATCCAATGTGTCACCAGGTACTATTTTCTTTCTGAATTTTACTTTATCTACATTGGTTAAATATACTGTCTTTCCTTTATTTCCTTCCAACGTAAATATTGCCATAGAGCACATTTGAACTAAAGATTCAATTTGTAACATTCCTGGCATATTAGGATCGTTTTCCCAATGGACTTTAAAAAACCATTCATCATCATTTAGTTTTTTGAAACCATTGGAAGTTTTTCCAGGAATTACCTCGTTTACAAAATCAATCATCAGATATGGAGGTCTATTTTTTTGGTATTCTAAAATTTTTTCTTTATCTAATTTCATAAAACCATTTAATTATTTTGATAATATTGAAACTAAATTATAACCATCCCAAAATAAATTCATTTCGGTAGATTTTCCAACGGGTACAACTCTATTAAATGAAAAGTTTTTTGACCGATCTTTAAGATTTTTTAATTCATTTTTATTAAAGCCATAGTAAGATAATGTTTGATATTTTTTGGAATAAGGCAGATTTAAATTTTTTTTTATAATATACTCGTAAAAAAGACCCCACCTACCTCTAAATTTGTCTAAATTTTCTGAGAGTTTATTTAATTGAATCGTTATTAATATATTTTCGTAATTATTTATTTTAATTTTTTTATTTGATGACATTTTTAATGTATTAGTATATTTATCTACTGCAGCGAACATATCTAATTTGTAATTTTTTTTGGCAATTTCATAAACTTTATTCCAAAAAATTTTTTGTCCTAAGGGTATTTTTTTACCTTTCCAAAAGATAATGTGTGGTGATGAACAAGCATTTTGGTCCATTAAATAGCTGTCATTATAAAAGTTTTTGCAAAGCACTGTTAGAGATGAAACGTTCAATTTTATTATTTCACTACTATTAAGTATTGACATCGAGTATTTATCTGAAAAATAAATATTTTTACAATTTTTTTTTATTGTTAAATTTTTAAATTTTTTTATAGTTTCATCTGAACCCCAAATTAATCTCCCATCACAAATTTTTGATAAATCGATATTAGTCTTTTCGTCATTGTAATTTATAAAATTTATCATTTTATATATATTTGACTTTCTATTTAATTTTTTATTTATGAATGAAATTAATATATTTGCGAATTCTAAAGATCTTTTTGGGATTCTCACAACATTTGTGTTCCCTGATAATAATCCAAATAAAAGTGAGTATGCAAAATTTGAAATTACATTTGAAGGAGGAATGTGAAATAATAAACCAATACCCATTTTGTTTTCTAAAAATTTTTGAGAATATCTTTGTTTTAATTTTTGTAGATTCGTATTTCTACACCAAAAACCAAATGCCATTAATTCATTATTTTTTCTTGACTCTTTTGATCTTATTATAATTTTAGAAAGTTCATTTAAAAAAGAAACTATTTCTTCATCAAATACTTTTTTTTTTATTACAAATATTTTAATTTTATTCAATTTTTTTTCAATTTTAATCATTTATATTTCCACAACCTCTGATTTCTGATTTTTGTAACCTTCCATATACTTTAAAATATTTTCCTTTAAGACCACATTTACAAGTATCTTCTCCAAATATTTCGCCTATGTCTTCTGTTAAAATATTATGTCCTGGATAACTTATTGGAATTAATGAAATAAGTTGTATAAGTCCTTTTTTATTAAATTTTAAATCATTAAAATACTGATCTCGAATAAATATTTCAGAAAATACAGAAGTATGAAAAAAACCATTTTTACATTCAAAAAAAATTGAGCCAGTTTGTTCAATCATCCCATAATAGTTGTGTATTCTTGAAATTTTAAATTTTTTAAAGATTAGTTTCTTGAATTTTTCATTTGTAATTTTAAATTTTTCCAGTTTTTTCCAACCGCCTCCATGAATGATAATTGCATTTTTATTTAAATACTTAGAGTCTAATTTTTTTATTAAATATTCGTATATCTTATCAGTAAACCCAAATACAAAATATTTATCTTTACCCACATAATTTTTAAAATTTCTTAATTCATCATAATTAATTTTATTATCATCTTTTAAAAGAAAAAATTTTTTTTTACCAAAGATAGAAAAACCTGTAATGGCTGCTTTTTGTGCATTAAAATTATCAAAATTATTTTTAATATTTTTGTCTATTATTAACATTGGATATCTATTATTTGTGATCATTTCTGAAAAAAGATTATTTAATACTTGGATTTGGATTTTAGCATTATTCTTATCTAGATATATTTTAGACAAACCATCAGATGAAGTTCCAGATGAGTATATGATTTTGTAAATGTCTTTTTCTTTGATACTTTTAAGATTGATTAATTTAAATAACTTTACAGGGATCATTGGCATATCTTTTAATTTATCTATATTATCAAGATTTGGATAATTATTTACAATCATCCCTTTATATTCTTTGCAATTTTTAAAATGATGATTGTTGAGTTTTATAACATTTTTTAGAAATTTTTTTTGTTTTCTATTTTTTTTTAGATTAAAAAAATTACTTTCTAGGTCAAAATTTTTCATCAATTTATATCTTATTATAATTTATTTTATTATTTGAAGTCATTGGTATTTTTTTTACATTTTTAAAAATTATTTTACCTTTAAGTATTTTATTTTTTTTTAATAAACTATTTAATATCCATTTCATTGAGTTTTTTTTTTCATAAACAACTATTAATTTCTCGTCAGCCCCTTTTAATGCACATTTATGTCCAGACTCTAAAATTTCGTTTTCAAGTTCATCAAGTGATATTCTATAACCAAATATTTTTATAATTCTCTTTTTCCTCCCTGTTAAATAAAAAAATCCTTTTTTTTTAAAACCAAGGTCACCGGTAGATAAATGTTTATTATTCTCAATTTTTGATAGATCTTTATCATTTTCAGAATAACCACAAAAAATATTTTTTCCTTTATAAATTAATTCTTTCTTTTTTAGAAAAAGTTTGCCTCCAGGAATTGGCTTCCCAATACTTCCAAGTTTTCTTTTATTTTTTGGGTATTCAATATATGAAATACGTGGCGATGCTTCAGTTTGTCCATACATAGAAAAAAATAAGAAATTTTTTTTTTCACAAAATTCAATTATTTTTTTTAACTTATTGTTGTCAATCACCCCCCCGGCAGAAGTAAGAAATTTCAAGGTTTTTGTATTTAATATATTTAAACCTAATTTCAGTAAAATTTCATATAAGAAAGGTACAGCATTAAAATTAGTTATATTATTTTTTTTAAAAATTTCCCAAAATTTTTTATCTACAATTTTTTTTTTTGTTAATACTATTTTGGCATTTTGAAGGAAAAGAGAATTAATTACGGATAGACCATAAGAATAAGCGGGCGACATAGTTGTAATTGTAGAGTCAAATTTTGTTATTTTTAAATATTTACAAATATTTTTTGTATTATCTAATATATTATTGAAAGATAATTTTACGAATTTTTTAGATCCTGTGCTACCTGATGTACTTATAAGTAATGCTATACTTTTATGCATTGGGTATAATTTGTAATTTAATTCGTATAAATTATAGTTTTTATTTTCAAGTATTATTTTTTTTTTTAAAAAAATAGTTTTTTGTTTTGGAGTAAATATATACTTTGGTTTATAGATTTTAATTATATTTAATAAATATTTTTCACTTATATCATTATCTACTAACAGTTGAGAGATCCTTAAATTTAAAAAAGAAATGTACCCACTTAAAAAACTGAATTCGTTTTCACATACATTAATAATCAATCCATCTGATAATTTAAGCCTTTTGAATTTATTGAAATCTTTTTGTAAATCTAGGTAAGAGTATTTTTTATTGTCATCTAAAATAAAACTTGATTTATCTAATTTTGTTTTGTGTATATTGTTTAAAATACTCATTTATATTAAAAATTGATTTATTTTTACATTATTTTGTCTATAAACCATACAACTTATGATAGCACTTTCAGAACCAAAATTTCAAGAGAATGAAAAAAAATATCTCCTCGAATGTTTAAAAACTAATTGGGTCTCCACCAGTGGTCCTTTTGTAAAAAAATTTGAAAATGAAATAAAAAAAATTACCAAAGCTAAATATGTTGTTGCTTGTCAGTCTGCAACAAGTGCTTTATATCTTTCTTTAAAAATTTTAGGTGTGACTAAAAATGATGAAGTCTTAGTACCATCAATTACATATATTGCACCAGTAAATGCTATTTGTCATAACCAGGCAAATCCAGTGTTTATGGATTGCGATGAGTGGAATAACTTAGATATTCAAAAAACTTTACTTTTCATTAAAAAAAATACTTTTACAAAAAAAAATAAGTTATTTAATAAACGTACAAAAAAACAAATTAAAGCATTAATTATTCCACATTTGTTAGGTTCTGCAGTTTTTTTTGATAAGCTAAAAAAAATTTGTAAAAAAAATGCTATTTTTATTGTTGAAGATGCTGCTGAAAGTTTTGGTGTTTTTTTTAAAAATAAACCATTCAAAAATAAACATACTGGTTTACTGGGAGACATTGGTTGTTTATCATTTAATACAAATAAAATAGTCACTAGTGCATGTGGTGGTGCATTAATAACCAATACAAAATCAATTGCAAAAAAATTTCAATATTTGATACATCAAGCCAAAGATGATTCAGATTATTTTATTCATAACGATATTGGGTATAATTTAGGTTTGTCAAATTTACATGCAGCTTTAGGATTTGCTCAAATAAAGAATATTAAATTATTTAAAAAAAAGAAAAAGAACATTTTTTTTCAGTACAAGAAGAACATTAAAAAAACTTCTTTTTTTGAATTAGTGGAAAAGAAAGATTATGTTGATAGCAATTATTGGTTAATAATAATTAAGACAAAAAAAAGATTTAATATTAAAAAGCTAGTTCTTTATCTAAAAAAAAATAACGTTCAGAGTAGAATGTTATGGTATCCAAATCACTTACAAAAGCCTTTTTACAAATATGAAAAAACTGATTTAAGTCAAAGTATGATAAATTACAAAACACATCTTTGTTTACCAAGCAGTTCTTTTTTAACAAAGAAAGAAATTAAAAAAGTATGCGACCTTATTATTAAATTTGAGAAAAAATATTTGTTGAAATGAAATATAAAAATTGGAAAAAAATCATTTTAAAGAGTAACAACACAATCTCTAATGTTATTAAAAATTTAAATAAAAGTTCTGCACAAATTGTTTTAGTTGTAAATAAAAACAAAAAATTTTTAGGTACCATTACAGATGGAGATATAAGGAGAGGATTATCAAGAGGTCTAAGCCTAAAATCAAATATTATAAAAATCGTAAACAGGAGTCCTATTACTGTTAATTATGAAATTAACAAAGTTAGAGCAAAGAAAATAATGAATAAAAACTCTATCTCACATTTACCAATATTAGATAAATTTAACTCAAAGGTAAAAGGCATAATTATTTTAAAGGAAATTTCTTCCGAAGAGCAATCTTTTGATAATCCAGTGGTGATAATGGCTGGTGGAAAAGGACAAAGATTATGGCCGATTACTAAAAAGTGTCCAAAACCTCTTTTAAAAATAAATGGTGAAACTATAATTGAAAAAATTATAAAAACTTGCAGAAGACAAGGTTTTAAGAATTTTTGTGTTTCAATAAATTACTTAGGAAAAATGATCGAAAATTATCTACAAAATGGGAAAAAATTGGACTCAAAAATTAAATACATAAAAGAAAAAAAATTTTTGGGAACAGGAGGATCTTTAAGTTTAATAAAAAACAACTCAGTTAAACAATCTCCTTTGATAGTTATAAATGGTGATATTTTAGTGAATATTAATTTTAAGGAACTAATTGATTTTCATATTAAGAATAAATCTAAAGCTACAATGGTAGTAAGAAAATCCTCTTTTCAAAACCCATACGGAGAAGTGAAGCTACAAAATATGAAAATAACAAAATTTAATGAAAAACCCATAAGATACTTTTTTGCAAATTCTGGTATTTACTGTATTGATTTTGATTGCCTGAGAAATTTGAAAAAAAATACATATTACGACATGCCAGATATATTTAAGTTGTTACAAAATAAAAAATTAAAAGTTTTAGCTTATCCACTTTATGAAGAGTGGGAAGATATTGGAGATTTGGCAACTTATAACAGAATAAGTGGGCTAAAATGAAAAAAAATTTTTTTGGGCAACCAAAAGAAATTATTTTTTGTAAAAAATGTGTAGAGTCTAATCAGAGATTTGTTTCCTCTGTGCAGCATAAAATATTAAAAAACCAAGTCAAAGATACAGCGCTATTTGATAATCAAGGAGTTTGTTATTCTTGTAAATTTTTCGAGGAAAAAAAAAAAATCAATTGGGATGATAGGGAAAAAGAGTTTTCGGAAATTTTGGAAAAATTCAGAAAGAATGATGGTTCTTATGATGTTTTAGTTCCTGGAAGTGGTGGAAAAGATAGTATTTTTACATCATATATTTTGAAGGAGAAATATAAAATGCATCCTCTGACCTGTACGTGGGCTCCAGGGATGTACACAGACATAGGCTGGATCAATTTTAAGAAATGGATTAGTAATGGATTTGACAATATTTTATTTACGCCA
>MDTG01135669.1_pt1 | contig 10427 bp, 11 predicted proteins | sample 811421 | NCBI WGS metagenome assembly MDTG01 (sample SAMN05326645, study PRJNA326480) | marine metagenome | isolation source: seawater | place: Pacific Ocean: South East | collected 2011
CCTAATTGATTTTTACTTAGCATATGAATAATTTGTAAATTAATTTAAATCATAATCAATGGAAATAGCAGTTTTAGCATTAGGATGTTTTTGGGGACCAGAAATAAAATTTAGTAAAATTGATGGAATAATCAAAACAGAAGTTGGATATTGTGGTGGAAACAGCCCTACCACGACTTATAAAGAAGTTTGTACTGGAAATACAAATCATGCTGAGGTTGTTAAACTTGATTTTGATGAAAAAATTATAAGCTATGAAAAAATTTTAAAAATTTTCTTTCAAATTCATGATCCTACTACATTAAACTCTCAGGGACCAGATTTTGGAACCCAGTATAGAAGTGAGATCTTTTATTTAAATGATAATCAAAAAAAAATAGCTGAAAAAATTCTTCAAGATGTCAATCAAAGATTGTCGAAAAAAGTTGTTACTAAAATCTCTTTACTAAAAAATTATTGTCCAGCAGAAGAATATCATCAAAAATATTTAGAAAAAAGATAAGAATGTCATTAGTAGATTCAGATTGGCTGGAAAAAAATATTAACAATGTAAAAATTATTGATTGCTCATGGCATATGCCTCAAACAAAAAGAAATGGTTTTGAAGAATACAATAAAGACCATATCCCAAATGCAATATTTTTTGATTTAGACAAAAATTCAAAACAAGATACAAATTTACCACACATGTTAACTGATATTAGATCCTGGGAAAAAATAATGTGTAACATGGGTATTAAAAATAACGATAGAATAGTAGTTTACGATAACTCTGATGTAATAAGTGCTTGTAGATGCTGGTATAATCTAATCTATTTTGGTCACAGTCCTAATTTGGTGCATGTCTTAAATGGAGGGTTAAAAAAATGGAAGAAAGAAAACAAAATTACAAATAACGAGAATGTGATTACAAAGATTTCTCAATATTCATGTTCAGAAAATATTAAACTTGTTAAAAATAAAAAACAAATAAATGAAAATATAAAAAAAAATGAATTTTATGTTATTGATGCAAGAAGCAGAGATAGATTTGATGGTAAAGTTAATGAACCAAGAAAAGGTTTAAGAAGTGGTTCAATAGAGAATTCTTTTTGTTTACCCTACACTGAGTTAATTAATACAGATCATACATTTATTAGTAAAAATAAGATAATAGAAAAATTTAACTCCCTTGGATTTAATCAAGGTAAAAATCTGGTATTTTCATGTGGCTCAGGGGTTACTGCAAGTGTATTGGCACTAGCATATTCTCTGATAAATGATAAGTATCATCCTTGTATTTACGATGGCTCTTGGGCTGAATACGGAATAATTTAAATAAAAATGAAAAGATCTACAAAAACTATTTCAATAATACTAATATTTTTCTTAATCATTGCAGTTGTAATCATTGGGAGATCTATGATTGGAAATCATTTTAAAAAGAAATTTAGTAAAATACCTCCTCCTGGTATTATCGTCACTGAAGTTGTCCAAAATGAATTTTCAGAAAAAATTGATACTTTTGGAACTGCAATTTCAAAAAGGTCAAAAACTTTTAAGATTAAAAAAGATGATCTTATTGAGGATTTAAAATTAAAAAATTACGTTAAAAAAGGAGAAATTTTAATTAAACTTAAAAGTGGTGATATTATAGCTCCATTTAGTGGTGTTCTTGGATATACAGGTCTTACCGAAGATATACTAATTTCAAATAATATATTTATAATTACACTTGATGATAACTCAACAATTTATTCAGACATAAAGATTCCTGAAAATTACTCAGTATCCATAAAAAAAGGTCTTCCAGTTGAAGTGAAATTATCTAGTTTTAAAAATAAAGTTTTTTTTGGAAAAATAGATTTTGTTTCAAGTAGAATAAATGCAGATACAAGAAGTTTATTATCTCGTATAAAGATTGAAAATGCAGAATTGGAATTAATTTCAGGATCCTTATTAGAAGTAAGCGTAAAATTTAATTTAAGAAATTCATTAAGTGTGCCTGATACAAGTGTTATGGTAGAAGGTGATAAATCATTTGTTTACAAGATCAACAATGAAAATATTGCTAATAAAACTGAGGTTAAAACTGGTATTAGGAATAACAAAAAAGTTGAGATAATCTCCGGTCTTAATGAGGGAGATATTGTCGTAGCCGAGGGTTTGAAAAAAGTACGACCCCGTGCAAAAATCAAACCAATTAATAAATAAATGTTCATTACTGAATTAAGCATAAAAAGACCAGCTGTATCTTGGGTTATGTCTCTTATCCTTATTACTTTTGGTTTATTTGTATTTTGGAAATTACCAGTAAGAGAACTGCCAAATGGTATTCAACCACCTGTTGTTCAAGTCCAAGTAAATTATAAATCAGCCTCTGCTTCAATAGTAGATCAGGAAGTAACTCAAGTTGTTGAAGACGTAATTGGTGGCGCTGAAGGAATTAAAAATATTGATTCTAAATCTGAAAATGGAAGGAGCACAATAAATATTGAGTTTGAAACTAGTATAGATTTGGATAATGCAGCTAATGATATTAGAGAAAGGGTTGCGAGAGTTATTGATAATCTACCCTCTGAGTCTGATCCTCCTCAAATTCTTAAAAGGGCTGCTGGGTTTACAACTACTATGTGGTTGTCATTATCTTCATCGACCTGGAGTGACCTCGAGCTAGGAGATTATGCAGAAAGATATTTAATTGATCAATTTTCAAGTATTAAAAATGTTGGAAGAATATTGGTCGGAGGATTGAGAGAATTAAGTATTAGAGTTTGGGTTGATCCAATTAAACTTGCTGCGAACGATCTAACTATAAAAGAGGTTGAATTAGCAATGCGAGGTGAAAATATAAGTCTTCCAGCTGGTACTCTCGAAGCAGATAATATAGATTTAACTCTAAATTTAGATAAATCATACAATGATATTAATTCAATTAAACAACTGCCAATAAAGAAAACAGGAAATAAAGTCATTATATTATCTGATGTTGCTAATATTGAGTTTGGTCCAGTTTCTGAAAAAACTCTTTTTAAAGCTCAAACTAAAGATCAAATAAATCTTAAAACTGTTGGGATCGGTATTTATGCGAGAAGTGGAGCATCAACTGTTGAACTGTCAGATGACATAAAAAAAAAATTAATTAAAGTTAAAAAATCTTTACCAGAGGGATTAGATTTAAGAGTTTCTTTTAATAGAGCAAATTATGTGGAAGCAGCTATTGAGGAAGTTTACAAAACCCTCTTAATAGCTTTTATTTTAGTTGTTTTAATAATTTATTTATTTCTAGGAAATCTAAAAGCCGTAATAGTTCCAGCTATTGCTCTACCAGTAAGTTTAATTGCATCATTTTTGGGTCTTTATATTTTTGGGTTATCAATTAATATTTTTGTTCTTTTAAGTTTTATTTTAGCAATCGGAATTATTACGGATGACTCTGTGATAATGACAGATGCTATATACAGAAGAATAGAAAATGGTGAAACGCCTCTTATTGCTGCTTATAAAGGTTCCAAACAAATTTCGTTTGCAATAATAGCAACAACATTAATATTAGTAGCTGTTTTCCTTCCCTTAATTTTTATTGAAGGAATATCAGGTACATTATTTAGAGAAACAGCAATCGCATTATCATTTTCAATAGTTGTATCTTCATTCGTTGCATTAACTTTATCTCCTATGCTTGCAAGTAAATTTCTTAATAGAAAAATATCAAAAAAAATTTTGATACAAAAATTTGAAAGAATTTTTTTAAATTTTTCAAATTTTTATAAAGAAACTTTAGAAGTTGTTGTTTACAAAACAAAATCTATTAGTAGTTTTATTATTCTTATAGTTATTGCATCAGTATTATTATTTAGTTTTTCAAAAAAAGAGCTTCTTCCTCAGGAAGACCGTGGTGCTTATTTAATAATTGGATCAACAGATGAGGGGAGTTCTTTTGAATATACACAAGAACAAGCCCAAAAAGTTGAGGCAAGATTAATTCCCCTTCTTCAAGCTGAGGATAGTCCTTATTCAAGATTTATAATGAGAGTGCCAGGTTTTGGAAATTCAGCAAATTCCTTCAACAGCTTTATAATTATTGCTTTATTGGATGATTGGAAAAATAGAAAAAAAGGACAACAAGTAGTTTTAAGAGAAGCTATAGGTAAAATTGTTACTCTTCCACAGGCTTTAGCTTTCCCAATATCGCCACAATCTATAAGAATCTCAAATTATAACAAACCTGTACAAATGGTTATTTATGGAAGCACATACGAAGAGCTTGAAGAAATTCAAAAAAAAATAATTGGAAAACTTAGATCAAATAAAAATCTTTCAAGAATTGAATCTGATTACAACCGAAATAAACCAGAGGTAAAATTACTAATCAATAAGATGAAAGCTAAAGATTTGGGTATTTCCACTCAATCAGTAGGTGAAACTTTAGAAACTCTTTATGGGGGAAAAAAAATTACAACTTTTAACAAATTAGGAAAAGAATACCCTATTATTGTTCAACAATATTTGTCTGATAGGAGAAATAAAGAAGGTATTTCAAAAATATTTGTGCGATCTGAAACAAATGGAAAACTTATTTCTTTAGCAAATCTTGTGAGTTTTAAAGAAGAAGGTGCAGCAAAAGAACTTGCTAGATATAACAGACAAAGAGCTATAACAATTTCAGCTAATATAAGTGAGAACTATACTCTAGCTGAGGCAATAAATTTTTTTGAAAAAGTTATGAAAGATTTTGCACCTGAAAATCAAATTACCTGGAAAGGTAAGTCTGAGGAAATTAAAGAGACCAGTAATGAATTATTTATAATTTTTGCTTTAGCTTTACTTACTGCTTATTTGGTAATGGCTGCAACATTCAATTCATTTATTCATCCATTTATAATTATTTTGACTGTACCATTAGCAATTTTTGGTGGGTTGGTGTTTATTTTATTCCTTAATAGTTCTATAAATATTTTTTCTCAGATCGCTTTGATCATATTGATCGGTATTTCCACTAAAAATAGTATTTTAATAGTTGATTATGCTAATCAAATTAGAACTACAGGAAAAAAAATTGATCAAGCTGTTAAGGAGGCATGTTCAGTAAGGTTTAGACCTATAATAATGACATCACTAAGCACAATGATTGCAATGATACCCTTGGTTATTGGAAATATTGGACCTGGAGCAGGTGAAGGATCAAGATTAGCAGTTGGCTCTACTATTTTGGGAGGTATGATTATTTCAACATTTTTTACACTTTACGTAACTCCATCAATGTACTTAGCTTTAGCAAAAAATACTAAAAGAATAGATGAAGTAGATTTAGAGTTAAAAAAAGAATTAACTAAAAAATAATATACTTATTTTTGTTAAGTGAATTTCTACATTTAAGTAGCTGTTTTTTATAAATATCTGATTGTCTTTCAACTTTTTTTGCTAAACCTATTACTTTTTTATTTTTTTTATAATATTTAAAATTTCCCCAACCTTCGTGGTAGGCAAGATATTGTTTAAAAGCATCATTTTTAGAAATCTTTAAAATAGACTCCGACTTATTTGTATACCAACCAATAAAATCAACACTGTCTTTGAATCTTGATCTAATAGCTAATTTATTTCCTGTTTCTTTTTTGTATTGTTTCCATGTTCCTTTAACAGCTTGCGAATAGCCAAAAGAGCTTGAAGGTCTTTTAAAAGGAATAATCTTAAAGATTTTTTGCCTAGAAGGTTTTGCTAACCAATCAAAGTCTGACTCCATTTTTATTATAGCTAATTGAATATGAATAGGTGTTCCCCATTTTTGTTCAACTTTTTTTGTATACTTATACCAAAGATATCTTTCATCAAAAATTGAACAGCTATTAGAAGTATTTATAGGAACTGAGGAACATCCATAAAAAAATAATATAATAAAAATTATTATTTTATTTTTTAAAATTTTCATATTTATGTATAAAATTATTAATTAAAATTACAACAATCACTCCAAAAAAATTTCCAAATAAATCAGACCATTGGTAGCTTCTTCCTGGAATAATAAGATGAAAAATTTCAAGAATTATTGATAAAGCTATCAAATAAATAAATATATATATTTTTTTCTTTGAGTTTTTGAATGTAAAAAAACCAATCAATGAGACTATTAGAAAAGCATAAAAATGGTTAGAGGAAATAATAAAATTTGGTGTGATTTGAGGTTGTATTCTACAATCCCCCACAAATACACAACCCATCAAGCTTACCGGAAAAATATATAAAATGATTAAAAAAAGATTTATAGATAAGAAAATTATTTTATTTTTTGAAAAAAAATTTATCATTAAAATTAATAGTTTATTTATAAATATAAATTAAAAATATTAACATGAATATTTTAGTATTAGTTCGTCATGGACAAAGTTCTTGGAATCTTGAAAAAAAATTTACAGGATGGGTGGATGTTGGACTTACAGAACAGGGAAAATTTGAGGCTAATTCAGCTGGTGAACTCATTAAAGAAAAGGGTATTAAAATCGATCATTATTACTCTTCTATTCAATTAAGGGCAAATCACACTCTGGAAATAATTCAAAAAATTTTAAATAGCAAAACAAACTTCAAAAAAGCCTGGCAACTTAATGAAAGACATTACGGTTCTCTTACAGGTTTAAATAAAATTGAAATGAAAAAAAAATTAGGTGAAGAAAGAGTGCATGAATTCCGACGGTCTTGGGATACAAGACCAGATCCTCTAAGCAAAAGTAGTCCTTATCACCCATTAAATATAGAAACTTATAACAAAATTCCTAGAGAATTTATTCCAGATACAGAATCTTTGAAAGATACATATGAAAGAGTAATTAAATATTTTAAAGAGGAGATTGAGGAAAAATTAGATAATAAAAATGTTTTAATTTCTGCTCACGGTAATTCTATAAGAGCATTATGTAAATACTTATTTAAGTTAAACAATAATAAAATCTCAGAACTTGAAATACCAACAGGCAATCCTTTAATAATATATTTTAATGAAAAAATAAATATATTCAGTTGTGAATACCTTGATAAAAAAAGAGCTAAAGATCTTTTAATCTTTTAAAAATTTCTAAGTTAGTTAAATGATGAAATTTATTTAAACTCTCAAAACCATTTAAATCATTTTTTTTTTGTAATTGTTCCCAGATTTCTTTAATAGAAAAATTATGTATTTTATACTTTTTGAATAAATTTTTATTTAAAATTTGACAACCAATAAATATATAATTTTTTTCACCATCTTGATTTAGTAAATTTTGTTCTAATTTGAAATCACCTGAAAGATTTTTATCAAAACTTAATTCTTTTTTTGTGACAAGAAGAATGTTATTTAGATTATTCGAAAAATAAAAATTTTGCATTTTGTTGATTTCATCTATGTATTTTTCTCCCCAAATTGTATCTGGATTTAGAACTAGGAAATTATTATCTTTAGTGTAGTTAATCATATTGAAAATACCTCCACCAGTATCTAAGATTTTTTCACCATCTTGGATTATTTTTATATCAGCAGGAAAACTTTTAAGTTTTATAAATTCAAAAATCTCCTCACCTAAATGAAACGTATTTATTAAAATATTTTTAATTCCTAATTTTATAATCATGTTAATAGAACTTTCTAATAAAGTAACATTATTTAATTTTAAAAGTGGTTTTGGTGTTTTTAATGTTAAAGGTCTTAATCTTTTTCCAAATCCTGCACAAAGTATAAAAGCAGTATTAATTTTCATTTCATTTGTCCTTTAAAATTTTCATTTAAAAGTTCTTTTAAATTTTCAAATTTTTTATTTTGCTCTATTCTCAAATTAATTAAATTCCAAGCATAAGGTATTAGTTTCAAATAGTTATTTTTTTTATCTCTTACTGATAAACGTGTAAATATTCCTATTATTTTGAGATTTCTCAAAATTGATAATATTTCAAAATCATTTTTGAATTTATGTTTATTCATTTTTTTTTGTTTACTCACATATAAATTGTAAATTTTATTTTTAAGTGATTGAGATGTTCGTATCCTAACATCATCTATTAATGAGGCCAAATCATAAGCTTTATTTCCTATTAAAGCGTCCTGGCTGTCAATTACAGCCAATCTATTATCTACTAACATTAGATTTGAAACATGAAAATCTCTATGGACAAAAATATTATTTTTTAATTTTAAATCTAAAGTTAGTTTTTTAATTATTTTTTTAAATTTTTTAATAAATTTATTTTTATTTTTACTTTTCAAATTTTTTTTTACGTACCAATCACAAAATAAATTAGCTTCATTAGCCAAAATTTTTTTTTTATATAAAGGAATAGTATAATTTTTTTTTTTAAAATTTTTGATTTTTTTATCTTTTATAGATTGTATCTTATTTAATAAAATAATTATTTTTTTGAAATAGAACAATTTTTTTTTTTTGTTTTTTTTTAAAATTTTAAATATTGTATCATCTCCAAAATCTTCGATTTCAAGATAATTTTCTTTATAATTTTCTCTATATAATTTCGGTGCTAAAATTTTATTTTTAATCAAAATTCTATTAATGGAATCGTATACTAAAAGATTTTTATGTTTTTCTTTTTTAGAAAGAACTATTATAGAATTCAAATTTAAATTTTTTTTTCTAAAAAACTCTCTAAATGATGCATCACCTTTTATCTTTTTTAAATTCTTCATTAGAAAATTTACAAAACTAACCCTTTTACTTGTACAGTTCTTTTTTTAAAATCATCTTCATATTTAAAGAATAATTCTATCAGATTTCTTGGCTTTTCTTTGATTAATTGCGGCCATTCAATTACTGTAATTGTATTTTTGTTATCATCAAAAAGATCTAAATTTTTCAACTCTTCAAAGGTCTTTAATCTAAATAAATCATAGTGATTTATCTTTATTTGATTAATCTGATATTCATTTAATAAATTAAATGTTGGGCTAGTTACTTCTGTAAGTTTCAATTTATTATCTCTTTGTAATCCATTAATTAAATATTTTATGAAAGTTGTTTTACCTACTCCCATTTCTCCATATAAAAAAACTACATTTTCTAATTTAAGTTTTTTTTGAATTTTATATGCTAATTCCTCTGTTTCACTCTCTGAAGATAAGATTATCTTGTCATTTTTAGTAGCGATAGGCATTAGGTTTAAAAGGACCTTCTACTCCAACACTAATATAATCTGCTTGTTCTTTTGATAATTTCGTTAATTTTGCACCAACTTTTTTAAGGTGAAGGGTTGCAACTTTTTCATCAAGGTGTTTAGGCAGAACATAAACTTTATTTTCGTAATTTTTATGATTATTCCATAGTTCAATTTGGGCAATCACTTGATTCGTAAAAGACGCACTCATTACAAAACTTGGGTGACCTGTAGCACAACCAAGATTTACCAATCTACCTTCCGCTAAAAGAATTATTCTTTTTTTACTTGGAAGTTCTATTTCATGTACTTGTGGTTTCACTTCAGTCCATTTATAATTTTTTAAAGCATCAACTTGAATTTCGTTATCAAAATGTCCAATATTGCATAAAATTGCTCTATCTTTCATCTCTCTCATATGATCTGCCGTAACGATATCTTTATTACCTGTAGCTGTAACAATAATATCAGCTTTAGTAATAGCTTCCTCCATTAAGACAACTTCATACCCTTCCATTGCAGCTTGTAATGCACAAATTGGATCTGCTTCAGTAACTAAAACTCTTGCACCACTTTGTCTCAAAGAAGCAGCACTACCTTTTCCAACATCTCCAAAACCAGCAACGACTGCTATTTTACCAGACATCATCACATCCGTAGCTCTTCTTATTCCATCAACTAAACTTTCTCTACATCCATATAAATTGTCAAATTTAGATTTGGTTACAGAGTCATTAACATTAATTGCTGGTAGCAATAGTGTCTTGTCTTTTTCCATTTTATTTAAAGCTTTAATTCCTGTTGTTGTTTCCTCTGAAACTCCTTTTACTTCTTTTAATAAATCTTTATGTTCATTATGCATTATAGCTGTTAAATCTCCACCATCATCTAGCAACATGTTTGGCTTCCATTCTTTTTTACCAACAATAGTTTGTTTAATGCACCAAAGATACTCCTCCTCAGTTTCACCCTTCCATGCATAAACAGGTATGCCTGCTCTGGCAATTGCTGCAGCCGCATGGTCTTGAGTAGAAAAGATATTGCATGATGACCATCTTACCTCAGCACCTAAATCAACTAGTGTTTCAATTAATACAGCAGTTTGTATTGTCATATGTAGGCAACCAATAATTTTTGCACCTTTTAAAGGTGATTTTCCCGAATACTCTTCTCTAAGAGCCATTAACCCAGGCATTTCACTTTCAGCTATAGAAATCTCTTTTCGCCCAAACTCTGCTTCTGATAAATCTTTTACTTTGAAATCTTCCATCGTGGGTCTTCTAGCAATAAAGAATTAAATAATCAATAGACAC
>MDTG01144443.1_pt1 | contig 10427 bp, 8 predicted proteins | sample 811421 | NCBI WGS metagenome assembly MDTG01 (sample SAMN05326645, study PRJNA326480) | marine metagenome | isolation source: seawater | place: Pacific Ocean: South East | collected 2011
GGTAAAGATGCTTTCGATGGATCCGAAATCAAAAATCCAAAGAATGCAGGTCAAATTTGGATTGAAGGAGAAAATCAAATTCAAAATTATTCGAGTCCAGTGTCTTTGGTAAAAGCGCTCAAAGGATTTGAATTAGGTAATAAAAAGCCTAGTGCTATTTTTGTTCATGACATGAACAAAGGATGGAAACTCTTTGCTGCTACTGCTTATTATGTTAATACCGGTGGCGACGTTACAGCCTTCTTACTTAAAGCTGATGCTGATGCTTATGCAGCAAAGTCAGGTGGAAAGGTAATCACATTTGACAAGCTTAAAGCGATGGCTTGATCTTATTTTGCTGCTCTTCTGACCTTTTATCTCTTTGATGGTTGCCCTTCATGGCTATGACTACTTTGTCGAAATCTGGTGCTTCAGTACCATCTATATCCATTCGACGCTTTCGGTTTAGCCAACGTTGGTCCCGCCATATCGGATCTTTGCTTAGGAGAGCAGCATCATTAATCTTTTTCTTATGTTTGTGGCAGTTTCTTAGTACGATTAAATTCAATTTCTTTATTAATTTTTACTTTGTCCCAGCTCCTACGGAGGTGTATTCAGCTTTTGTCACCTTCATTGGTTCATCCCCTTGGATTCACTTTCAATCTAGTATTGCCCGTGTTATCGGCGGATTTCTTGGGGGATCAGTTCTAGGAATTGTCTTGGGTTTGCTAATTGGATCATCGCATCTCGTTGAAGAGGTTTTGGCCACTCCATTAGAGCTTTTGCGTCCAATTCCTGCGGTAGCATGGATTCCAATGGCCATTTTAATGTTCCCTGATTCAGAGATAGGCATGTTTTATATAACATTTGTTGGTGCTTTTTATCCAATACTTGTTAGTACGCAAAAAGCAGTTGAGTCATCTCTATCTGATTTATTAATGATAAGGGTGGGTCAATGCTTAGGAGCTTCTTACTATCAGTTATTCAGGGATATAATCTTGCCTTCTTCTCTCCCAGGAATCAGTGCTGGTCTTGTTATTGGGATGGGAAATGCTTGGTTTTGCCTGGTAACAGCTGAAATTCTTGCAGGAAAGTACGGGATTGGTTATAAGACTTGGGAGTCTTATGTGATTTCAGAATACCCACCAATTGTGATGGGAATGTTTTTAATCGGACTGCTCGGTGCATTCTCTTCCCAAGTAATTTTAATTACAACTAATCGATTGATGCCTTGGCGTCAAGTTACTAAAGGATCTCTTTGATCACTCACAATCTATGACCTCGTCTTTCCTCGAAGTTCAACAAGTTAGTAAATCCTTTGGTGAAAAGGGCAGCGAAAAATGTGTTCTTTCTAATGTCAATCTTCAAATCAAGCCAGGTGAATTCGTTTGCCTGCTTGGACCTTCCGGCTGTGGGAAGTCAACACTTCTCAATACGATTGCTGGCTTTATTAAGCCTAACCTAGGTAAGATTATCTTAAATAATACATTAGTTCAGAAGCCAGGTCCGGAAAGGGGGTTTGTCTTTCAAAAAAACTCTTTGCTTCCATGGATGACCCTGCATCAGAATGTTGGTTATGGCTTAAAAATAAAGGGATTGTCCAAGCAAAGTATCTCAAAAAAAGTTGAGCATTACCTTGAGTTAGTGGGACTGTCTAGCCATGCTGATGCTTACCCACATCAACTCTCAGGTGGCATGCAGCAGCGTGGCAGTATTGTTCGGGCATTAATTACGAATCCAAAGATCTTATTAATGGATGAGCCTTTCGGGGCTGTTGACGCCCAGACGCGTATTGTGTTGCAAGAAATGCTTTTACGTATTTGGGCAAAATTTGGAATTACGATTGTTTTCGTAACACATGATATTGACGAAGCTGTTTTACTGGCTGATCGTATTGTAATTATGGGTGTAAACCCCGGACATATCAAAGAAATCGTCGATATCCCTCTGGAGAGGCCACGCTCAGCTGATTCAACATTTCTTGATGAGTTTCGTCAACTTAAGCTAAGAGTTCTCACGAGCATAAGAGAAGAGACTAGCAAACTAATGCTCATTGCCTAATCTTGTAATAAAATAATGTTATTTTTCTTGGCTATTGGCTTCAATCTTTTTGTGTTCTTTTTCAGGTCTGTACTGATAAGTTTACATGTCCCCTATGCCTCTATATTTATTCAGCCAGTTCTACTTTCTTTGATGGCTGGCTTAATCTGTAGTAGTTGGTTTGTTGAAAAGAGGCGGTATTTTATTGCGCAGGCTGATTTGATTTCCTCGAAATTTTTGGCCTTTGCAATTGTTTTACTTGGATCACAGCTCTCTTGGAATGACCTCACACTGTTATCCCCAAAAATTTTATTGGCGCTAGTTATTTGTATTCTTATTGTGTCGACAACTACCCTGTATTTTGGCAGGATATTAGGACTGAAGCAATCATTAACTGTGTGGGTTTTGGTGGGTAATTGTATATGTGGCCCTACAGCTATCTCATTCGCATCACGTATTTTTAAAGGTGAAAATCCAGACCTTGCAAAATCAATTTGGATGAATACTTTTATAGGCATCATTTTTATGATTACTCTTCCTGTTGCAGGTGCAATATTTAATTGTAATCCCCAAGAGTTTGGATTGTGGGCAGGAGCTTCTTTGCAATCTACTGCACAGGTTGTGACGAGTGCATCGATATATTCTGCTGATTCTGCAGATCTTGCATTGATCTTAAAGTCGATTCGTATTGTTTTACTTGTGCCGCTTATTATGTTTTTGCGATTTCTTTTGTTCTCCTCTAATACTGTTAATGTATCTGCTCAACCTTCTAGCAATATTCACCGCTGGAAAACGCTGTATCCGCCTTTTTTATTCGGCTTTTTGGCTTTTGCGATTACCTATAATTGTTTCGATTTGGCAATTATATATTTCAGTGAGATTGCATGGTTGGCACCATTTATTTTGTCGACCAAACTGCTGTTTGGTCAAGTCTCAAGCATACTTTTGTCTGTTGCCATGTTTGGCATAGGATTCCTATGTTCCTTTGAATTTACTAAATCTGATCTAAAGCTATTCCTATTATCGGCGGGATCCTCTCTCTTGTTGGTTATATCTTCATTCCTTTTTTTGACTATGTCGTAATACCTAATTGATATTTTGCACTTTTTAAGTAGTCATCGTCAATAAGAGGATGACCTGATTCTGTCGTTGTGTTCTTATTATCATCTCCTGTTACAAATAGATTCTTTGAAAATTCTTTAACCCAATCTGTTCGTATATTGATTTCAGGCATATAATGGCAGTCATTTTCTGTTCGCTCTCCTAAGATTTGGTTAACGTAGTTTTCGTTTACACCAGTCCATCGGCTTAAGTATGAAATTGACGATGGTGTTGTCTGAAACCAGTAGTTTGAGCACAGTGTCGCTTTTAGAAACGATGTCACCGCATCTGGGTTACTTGTGGCAAAGTCCTTTCTCGCGACAATGGCATAATATGAAAATGGCATACTGACTTCGTCTTCACTTTTTTGATAGCCTTGTTCAGATTCAAAGAAATGATCGAATGGGGTAAAGCAAGCCAAACCATCTGGATTTAATATTTTAGTCGCTAAAGTTTTTTTTCTCTCAAGATTAAGATCAACAAGATTATTCTGATTTAGTATATTCTTAAGCCTTAGATTGTATAGTAAACTCCCGTGCGCTGTTGAAAGGAAAGGCACATGGATTGTCTTGTCTTTTAGTCCTGTCAGCCCCAAGTTAGTAGAGTCTTTATGAATCATTAGCCTAGAACCACTGCCATAGGGATTAATGCTGACAAATCCAATCAAGATGACATCATCCTTTGTATTTTTGTTATTAGCTGTGTGTGCAACTGCGTAATCACCGACGATGGCAATGTCCAGTTTCCCAGCTGCTAAGTCTAGTAAAATAGGTGCTGCAGACTTGTAATCTTTCCATTGAGCAGTATATATTTGTTTTTGAACGCGGTTGATATCGCTCAGAAATGACTCGTAGAGTCCTAGTTTTTGTACAGCCCGCCCAGATATAACTGTCTGGATAGTTCGGCTTTGCATAGCAACTCTTACGGGTATGATCTCATTACTGTTGTTATTAATAGCTATTAACCCAATTTGCCGATCAAGGATTGGAATTGTTATCTTTTTAACGTCCTTTACCTTGTCCTGATTAGTTATATCACCGACTAGTCTCAAAATTGTGTCTGTTGATTTGGGATTGAAGTGCAGGTAAGTCCTATAGGGTGTGGCCAGTTCATTTATACGAATCTTGTTGTGAGTTTTGGATGGAAGTTGATCGCATAGACAGATACCCATTTTGCCATCTGCCTGGACTAGCTCCGTCATAAGTTTTTCAGGCACATGGGCACGATTTTTAAAATCATCTATATCTAAGCCTAGTGTTTGTATCCTGTTTCTTAATAAATACAAACTTACTGAACCTAGTTCAGGAAGCCATATGTGCTCATTCAGTATGCTGCACAGATCAACAGATATCTCTTTAAGTTCTTCATTGTCTTTTGCTTTGATCAGCATGAATTCTTCTTGCAGCCAAGTATGTGTGCTCAAGCCTGAGTTTTTCTGCTGAGTAGTTGTTAAGCCGATTGCGTTTGTATGTTTGGCAATTGCATTTATTACATGCTGATCATTATCACAGCCTTTTGTTTGTATTTTCAGCTCCCTATCATTCGCATTTTTGAGGTTGATTAGTAGGCGTTCTAATCCAGAACAAGAATTATGTTCTGTATGAAAAACGGTAATTGTTGAATTTGTAACTTTTTTTAGTTGACTAAAATTCTCTTCTATTGCAGCTATTCTGTTAATTATCTCACTAAATTTCTCTTCTGCATAAGAACCTTCGTCGGTAAGGCGTATATTACTCTGCTCTCGGATTAGTAATTTTGCGCCTAAATATTTTTCTAATGCTTTGATTTTTAGACTTATTGATGGTTGGCTCATGTTTATCTTGTGCGCTGCTTTCGTAAAACTCTTCGTTTCACATACAGTTAAAAAGGCCCTGATTTGAGACAGGTCCATAGAACGGTTACTTCTTTTTTTATACTATCCACTGTAACTTGTGTGCTCTGTAGCAGTTGATACTTGAAGCCCGGGGCTCGTTGAGCTATTTGCGTTCGTATTGATGCATTGCTTCTGCAAATCTTTTCTGTATTCACCGCCACAATCTGAGCTTTATAAAGTTCACTGGAAGGGCCTATTAATAATCTAAATAGCCGTATTTGCAATTGTGATTTACGATTACAGCTGTGGATTGGTGTGTTGTATAAACTGTGAGAGTAATTAATTTGCCTTCATGAAAATTGTAAAAAGGGCGGTCGATTTTCTTGTTGTTGGAGGCGGTACTGCTGGATGTATGGCTGCTATCAAGGCTAAGCATCAAAATCCTGATGCACATGTTCTGGTGTTAGAGAAAGCCAATATCCGTAGAAGCGGAGCGATAGCTATGGGTATGGATGGAGTTAATACAGCTGTGATTCCTGGCAACTCTACGCCTGAACAATATGTTAAAGAAATTACAATTGCCAATGATGGAATACTTGATCAGAAGTGTGTCTTGAAGACAGGTGAACTTGGTTTTAGTGTTATTCAAGAGCTAGAAGAATGGGGCGTTAAGTTTCAGAAGGATAATGAAGGTGAATATGATTTGAAACAAGTTCATCGCGTTGGTAAGTATGTGTTGCCGATGCCTGAGGGTAAAGACCTTAAGAAAATTCTATCGCGTCAAGTGAAGCGTAATAAAGTTGAAGTTATTAATAGAGTTATGGCTACTAGAGTAATTGTTAAAGATGGCCGTGCTGTTGGTGTTACTGGCTTGGATGTTCGTTCAGGTGACTTCCACGTAATTCAGGCAAAAGCAACTTTACTTTGTACTGGTGCGTGTGGACGTCTCGGTTTACCTGCCTCTGGATATCTCTATGGAACCTATGAGAACCCAACCAACGCTGGTGACGGCTACTCTATGGCTTATCACGCTGGAGCGAAGCTTTCTAATATTGAGTGCTTCCAGATTAACCCCCTGATTAAAGACTATAACGGGCCTGCTTGCGCGTATGTTGCCAGCCCTTTTGGTGCCTATACCGCAAATGCCGAGGGAAATCGTTTTATCAATTGCGATTATTGGAGTGGTCAAATGATGTTGGAAATGTGGAAAGAGCTTAATTCAGGTACTGGTCCCGTTCACTTGAAAATGTATCATTTAGATGAAGCTACTATTTCTGAGATAGAGACCATTCTTTTTGCTAATGAGCGTCCTAGTCGGGAACGTTTTCATGCCGGTCGTTCTGAAAACTATAGAACTCATGGTGTGGAAATGAGTATTTCTGAAATTGGGCTGTGTAGTGGGCATTCCGCTTCAGGTGTTCAAGTTGATGAGAATATGGAAACATCTATACAAGGTTTGTATGCTGCTGGTGATATGGCAAATGTTCCCCATAATTATATGATTGGTGCGTTTGTATCTGGTCGGGTAGCTGCCGAGCATGCAATGAATGCTATTAAAGAGTTTGAACATCTTGAGCCTGATCAGGCTTTTCTTGATGCTGAAATGAAGCGAATTGAGGCCCCTCTTTCTAATCCTGACGGCATTCCACATACGCAAGTTGAGTATAAGTTACGGCGTTATGTCAATGATTACATGCAGCCCCCCAAGTCTCCAACTAATATGGAAATAGGTCTCAACAAGTTTGTTGAGTACGATTCAGTACTCTCCCAAATGGGTGCTCGTGATCCTCACGAATTGATGCGCTGTATGGAAATTCATTTTATTCGTGACTGCGCCGAAATGGCTGCGCGTGCTTCATTGTTCAGACGTGAAAGCCGTTGGGGTCTTTATCATTACAGGCTTGATTATCCAAATCGAAATGATGAAGAGTGGCTTTGCAATACTATTATCGAAAAGTCGGAGAATTCCACTATGGAAGTCTCCAAGCAACCTCTACAGCCTTACATCATTGATGTAAATCTGGCTGAAGAAAAATATGACGTTGCCGTTGTCGCCTAACTTTCACCCTTCTAATTATGTCACTTGCTTCCAACCGTGTCGACGTTCCAGTGATCGTTGACGAGTCCAAATGCCTCGAAAAATGTACAGCATGTATTGAGGTATGTCCGTTAGATGTTCTTGCAAAAAATCCAGAAACCGGCAAGGCTTATATGAAATATGATGAGTGCTGGTTTTGCCTTCCCTGTGAGAAGGAATGTCCAACGGGTGCAGTAACAGTTCAAATCCCATTCCTACTCCGATGACTCTATCTACGATTCCAGCATCCTTAGCCTCCGCTTTTGATGCTTTAGATGATGACTTAAAGCTTCCAGTAGAGATGCTTTTGTCCGATTCCCGTGATGATCGTCTCGTTGCTGTTGTTAATCTTCAGCATCTTTGTGATGAGGAAAGTGTACCCTTTCTTATTCATGCTCTCAGGGATGATTCTGACGATGTTGTTTTTACAGCCGTTACATCCTTATGGGAAATTGCTAGTCAAATCGCTGTTTTGCCATTAATTGATTGCCTTACTTCCACTGTTGCCGAAAGAATCAGACTAGAGGCCTTAAATGCACTCAAGGAATTAGTTAATCAAGATCATCTCCTTGCCTTGCTCGATAAGTTGGTAAAACCTGATGTTGCTTTGCAAGCATCTATCCTAATTTTGCTTAGAAAAATACACGACATACAAGCACTGCCCTCAGTTGCACCTTTCCTTTCCTCCGAGCATGAAATGTTGCGCAAGGAGGCTGTTACAACCTTGAGGTATCTTAATCAACTTACCCATTTCCCGCCTGCAATTTTGCTTGCATTAGATTCCTCAGTTGAAGTGCGTAAAGAAGCGATGTTAACTCTTGCTCATTTGGATGAGCCTGATGTTATTCCCGCTTTGATTACTTCTTTGCTTGAGGATACTTCGTGGGAAGTTCGTCGTAATGCTGCGCAGGCTCTCGATCGGAAATCTAATCCATCCTCAGCTGATGCTCTTGCATTGTCTATTTCTGATGATCATTGGCAGGTTAGAAAATTCTCCTTGCGTGCTTTAAATGCACATGTTTCAGAAAAGCATACCAGTAATATTCTTCCACTTTTGTGTGATGACTATTCTGATGTACGTAAGGAGGCTGCACTAGCGCTTGGTCGAATTTCAACTGATCAGTCTAGAGCTGCTTTAAAGCGATCTATTAATGACTCTGATATTGAAGTTCGCATCGCCTCAGAAAAATCTTTAGCTCTTATCGGTAATTAGCTCTCATTTCTGTGTTTGTCTATGACTAAGGTTATGTCAACTTCATCTGTAAATCAGGAAGATTTGCGTGTAGAAGAAGTAAGGCAGATGCTTTCAGGTATCTTGCTTTCTGATTCTATTTTAAATCTCATTGACTCCTCTGTAGCCCGTAATATTCGTGTTATCCAGAATGATATCTATGTTCGTTTATTTCATGGCAGTGATCAGGCTTATTTGATTGACCTGGTGCGCTCTGCATTGCAAACGATCCCTTGGTGTAATCGTGTTGTTGTTGATCCACGTACAATCCAAGGTGTAAAACGTACCTTGGCTGTTGCTAGCGGTAAAGGCGGTGTTGGTAAAACTTCTGTAACCGTCGCTTTAGCTCGTAGTTTGAGATTATCTGGCTATAAGGTTGGCATCTTAGATGCCGATGTATATGGTCCTAATATTTCTACAATTCTGTCTTCAGATGAAATTAATGTTGAGACTTTAGAGACCTCTAGTGGTACAAAATTTGTACCTCATGTCGTTGATGATATTAAGGTTATATCAGTCGGAATGTTGGCCGAAGAGGGTCAATCACTTGCTTGGCGTGGTCCTATTTTAACTCGTTTGCTCAAGCAGTTTATGTTTGATGTTCAATGGGGCGAATTAGATTTTCTCTTGATTGATCTTCCTCCTGGTACTGGTGATGCTCAAATTACGTTGCTACAGGAATGTCCACTTGCAGCGGTTTTACTGGTTGGTATCCCAGGCCTTTCCTCCCAGTCTGATTTAATCAGAACCGTTTCTATGTTCAAAGAATTTAATTTGCCATTTTTAGGTTATATAGAAAATTTTTCAACTGTAAAATGTCCCCATTGTGGCGAACAGTTTTCTTTCTTGCTTGATCACTCGGATCACAAAGATGCAAGAACTGAAATTCCTGGAAACGATGTGCCTCTCATTGCACAATTGCAGATTCATCCTGAGATACTTACACAACGCTCTAGTGAATCAGTCCAAACACTAGATTTGGTGCATTCGGAAGTTTTCTCGTCGTTGGCATCAACTTGTGCTCAGCTGATAACTTAATTCTAGAGTTATTTATTCAATATTTCTTTAATCTGCTTATTGACGGTCTCTATCTTTCAATCAATTCTGTGTCGTGCACTGTGATTGACGCTTCTCGACTTTTTCTTTGTGGTCTATAGACCAATCGTTTGAGTTCTTTTAAATCTTCTGACACAAACTTTGGCTCGCCAAATAGTCCGCCATCGTTGTCGGGCATCCAGTCCTCTTCGCAGGCCTGAACTAGTTTGCTTAACAAGAGCTTTGTAAGTTTCATTTTGTCTTTAATTTTTTCTATTCTAGCACTCGAAGTGTAGCCACTGTTACAAAGCCTGCCTTCTGTAGTGTTTTTTTATGTTTCTTGCGCTTGGACGCTTTTCTGTTTTTGAACTCCATACTCTTAATTCACTGATATATTTGAGAACTTTTTAGGCGTTCTTTTCATCAGAGATGTTGTTTTTCTGTTGTTTGACCTTTAGTTTTCGTGGCTCTCTCTTGCAAATCTTGATGAGTGTTGGTGCCTCCTTTTCATTTTATTAGGCTCGATTCTGATTTATACCCAACTAGCGGACTTTCCTGTAGAGGCCAAACTCTCGGTATTTTTGGTTCGCTGAGCTCCCGTAATTGTCTCGTAAGTGCCCAAATTCTGCTAAACCAAAATCGAGCATCTCGGCTTGAGTTGCCCAAGTATCTTGCAATTAGCCCCTGCTCCAGACTGCTGCAATTCATTTGTGTTGCTCTTAGCCCGTCCCTACTTTCTCGTGCATTTCTGAGCAATGTCGTCATCTCTTTTGATGTCAACTCTTTTGGGGCTGCCCAAATCAATGTTCCAAACACCGCATCTCCATTGAGGCCATGGGGGTGATCCAGTGCATCGCCTCTTAGTTCCAAGCGATCCACCTGTTCCCAGCGGGATCCGTTCTCACCAATTCGACGCACGCTCGCGGCTGATCGCCAACAACCTTGTCCGAGATCTTCCCCAGCGGCCGTTCGACCTAGCCGCACGATTTCTGCACTGAGAAATGACGCACTGTCGGCCAGTTGCACGTCGAGTGTTTGTTCCACGAGTCCATCGGCGTACACCACAAGCTCTTGGGGGAGCCATTCCAAATCGCTGTTAGACCCCAGGCGGCACTGCACCGATTGTTTGGTCCAGGCTCCTTTTGGGTTCA
>MDTG01316151.1_pt1 | contig 10427 bp, 8 predicted proteins | sample 811421 | NCBI WGS metagenome assembly MDTG01 (sample SAMN05326645, study PRJNA326480) | marine metagenome | isolation source: seawater | place: Pacific Ocean: South East | collected 2011
ATTGTGAATTATCTATCTCATTTAGAAAGATACCTGGTGATACAAACTTAAATCTCTTTACAGACATACTGGAAATCTCCTCATAACTTAAATTGTCAAATATTGATATTTGTTTTCTCTACTAAATAGAGCTGGAAAATTCCAAAAGTTGGTAAAAGAAAAAAGAAAATGGGAAGGAGAGCACTTTCTCTCCTTCCCTGTGGGGTTTATTAGGCAGGATTCGCTCCAGATAGGAATTGTACAACCACTACATCATCACTATCCATTGTTAACGACTCATGTAAAAAGATATTTACAGGTCCATTAACACTGTTATAATCAACGCTATAGTCAGCATCTCTAGGGTTACCAGCAGTGCTATTACCCTTAGTTAAAAGTAGACCATTAAAGTATACTCTTTCAGAACCAGACGCTATGATTACACCAGTTGGCAATGAACAAGTCGTATATAAAGAACCAGATCCCTGAGTTGGAGCAGATCTATTGATCAACTTCTTTGAGGATCTACTAAATATTCTTCTTGTCCAACCAATGCTGAGTTGTCCGTTGTTGAAGGTTAATCCACCGTGACCACTATCTGTGTCTCTTGTGATATCAGAATTTAAATGTGCTTTCTTAATTACATCATTTGATGTTAAATCGCTTATTGTAATCTTGTCGATATCTGCCACATGTGACTGATACCTAGATCCTGAAAGGACATCTGAATTTAACTTATGAATCTCAGAAGTTGTTGAACCTGATAGACTTACAACGTCGACGTCGCCAATTGTTGCTTTATCTGCATCAACTGTGTGTGCCTGAACAGTTGTACCTGACACTGTTGTTAGCGCCATATTAGCACCATCAAGGTCATTTACAGTTACCTTATCAACATTAGCACTATGAATTTGCGATGTAGACGATGACAAAACAGTAACCGTTAAAGATGTACCATTAATGTCGCTCAACGATGCTCGGTTTACATCTAAATCAAATATATTTGCTGTCGATCCGGAAATTAAATGCCCTACAAAACTAGACCCACTAAAGATCGAATTTTGATTACCGATACCCTTCGCTATGGTTAGTGTGTTAAAAACACCAATTGAAGCTGACAACGTGCCAGTAACTCCAAATCTTTGACCTCCATCACTAATTGATCCGCTAAGTGATGAACCCTGAACAGAACCTATCTTAAAAATAAGGTCAGACCCTGCACCTGAACCAGCATCACCCAAAATTACACTAGCGATTCCTGCGGATCCAGTACCAGCAGTTCCACCGATTTGTAAACCAGCGCCTTCAGTATCTGTACCAGCACTAGCGCTAACAGCTGGGATAAACTGCTTTTGGGAAACTTCAAAATTTTCTGAAGTTGTTACATCCGACTGAATTACTCTCGCAATTACTTCATCTGTTGTTATTTTTCTAAATTCACCCACTGCACCAGATACATCTGACACTGATAAGTTGTGAAGTTCTGTTGTGCCAGAAGAAGTAATGTTTGTTACAACCGCTCTATCAAAAGTGCCTACATCGACATCCAACTTATGAATTGTTGAAGTTCCAGAACCGGTAACAACCAATGCAGCAATCTTGTTGAAAACACCTTGATCTACGTCAATCTTATGAAAAATTGAGGTGCCAGACCCGGTAACAACCGTTGCAGATATCTTTCTAAAGTCACCTTGATCAGAATCAACTTTATGGATTTGCGCAGTGCCTGATCCGGAAAGTTGATATGCTGCCGAAGCTCTTTGACTAGAAAACTTGACTCCGCCGAAAGTACCCTCATCAATATCAATATTATGCAACGTAGAAGTCCCTGATCCAGATACTACTGGGGCGATAACCCTTCTAAAGTCACCTTTATCTGCATCAATCTTATGCAATGTAGAGGTTCCTGATCCAGATACTAACGAAACAAAAGCATTGTTGTATGTTTTTGCTGCGAGACCAAGATTTAATCCGCCATCGACTTCTGGTTCTAGTCTAGAGGCATTTAAAACAAGTTCATTTGCTCCATTGATAGCAAACTCTACTTTTTCTTTAGTATCTACCCTAAGAGCTGTTTTAGAACTTGCACTCAAAGCAGATGTTGAACCACTTATACCAGTGAAGGCGAAGACAATCTTAGAACCATTTGATGCTGTTAGGTTTACATTATCTGTTCTAATACCAGCAATGCCATCAAATCCAGTATTTTGAAATTGAACAGTTCCAGTGTCGCCGCGAGCAGCATTGGACAAGGAAAGCGCTGTTTTTAGTTGAGAAAAGCTGAACACTCTTGCATTATTGTTTGTTGAGTCACCTGCAACAAGAAAATCAGTATCAAGAAAATCTACATGATCATTTCTAGCTTGAGATGAAAGATCTAAGTGGGTTACTTGAACCGACCCTGATTGCACATCCTCTCTTTGCACTGCACTAGTGCCTAACTTAACTGTAGTAACTGCTGTATTAGCTAGCAATTTAGTACCTATCTTAGTTATTGCCACCGCTGACCCTCCTACTGCCATATAATCGCTAAACGTACTTGACGTGACGTGAACCTTGCCACCACTAAAACTGTAATCGCTATCTGCAACTGCTGACCAGTCACTAGAAGCGTTTGCTCTTCTAAAAACCTTAATACCACTTGTACTACCTGTAATATTCCAAGATAATATAACTGGCACGCTAAAAGTTGTGCCATGTGGCAAGTATCTAATTACGTCTGATCTTGCTTTTGCTCCCGCCGGTGCTTCGGGTAAAGCAGTGATTAAATCTAGAGACGTTGATGTTGTTGCACTCTGTGAAAGTATTGCGATCGATATATCTTTGTTTTCCGACAAAGAAGAATTCGGAATATTAACTTGTGCTGATGGATTGTTTACAGTGTTACCTGCTCTAACTAACCCGCCACTAGTGCCAATAGTTCCAGTAACCTCTCCATCTAAAGTTGATGGTGTGCCACCAGTCATACCAACAACAGTTACGTTGCTATCTGTCTTTGTTATACTCACATCACCCGATGCGCCATCAACAGTGTGAGTAAGCAAAACATTTGCACCACTAGAGGAAGCAGAAATTCTAATCGGTGTTTGATTAATAATTTTACTTACATAAGTTGCAAGTTCTGCGTTTGAAAGAGCATCTGTTCCACCCGTTCTAAACGCGCCTCTATTTGCATACACAACCTCATTAGAAGCAGTAACTGCTGCTTGTCTATGCCCAACTGCGTTGTTTAGTAACGGAACAACTGTCATAAAGGTGCTGTTAGCAGTGGTCCAGTTTGAAGCGCCACCACTAACCTCAAGTGCTAAACTCATCTGCAAAGCAGCATTTGTGGTTCGATCTTCCATGATTCTCTGATAGTTGCTAGTAGAAGATGGGTTTGAGCTCTGGTTTTTAACATCTATCTCACCCGAAGTTGAAGCGGCATTTAAAATTGCCCTGATTGTATTCAAACCCGTGACCAAATTTCCATGCCCGTTTAGATTTACAGAATAATCACTAGCAGCATTCTTTCTACCAAAAGAACCCAACCCAGATGTTGCAGTAAATCCAGACGATGCATTGTGAAAATCAATCTTAAGATCGTTAAACCCTGGTTGTCTAAAAACTAAAACTGCTGGTTTTGCACCATCAGTGACAAAATTACTTCTAAATGTTGCAACATCTTCATCATTGTGCGCACCTAATTTAAAATCAAAAAATGCTGCTGTGCTTGTGTTGCCCGTTAGGTACAGAGTTACAAGGTTAGAAGCATTACCTGCTCTTATCTTATGCCCTGCCCCACTAGGTCTGTTAACACCAGCATCACCAGGGACCTGACCCTCAATCGTACCTGACAAAAAAGTATTTGCCTTGTGATCACTGCCTGATATTGCCGCCAAAAAACCAATCTGTAACCTACTACCTACTGAAGACTGACCATCATTCAAAGTAATGATAGAACCATTACCCGGTGCCGGTGCTGCCTTAAAATTTATAGATCCTGTAGCAAAAGCCATTTAAATATTCCTCCTTTTTGACTTCTCAAAAAGTATAACAAAATAAGGGGGAGGTTTAACTCCCCCTCTAGTTTTAACCAAAACTTACGAGATTGTACCAGATAAGTACTGCACAACAAGAATATCATCAGAATCTAATGATAAACTTTCATGCAACTCAATGATAACTGGTCCATTTACAGTGTTATAATCAATAGTATAGTCACCGTCGACTGGTGGTCGTTGTGCTGCAGGTGCAGGAACCAACAGAACACCATTCAGATAGACCATCTCAGATCCAGAAAGAATAATCTGTGGATTACCTGCTGCATCATTTGCTAACGAGGCAGTGGTAAACAGAGAACCAGATCCTGCTGACAAATTCGTAGAATTTGCGACGGTTGTGTCTCTAGAAAATACCTTTCTTCTATGCCCAACACTTAAAACGCCGTTGGCAAAACTAAGTCCACCATGACCGTTATCTGCGTCGAAAACTATGTCTCTATTCAAGTTTGCTGCTTTGATTACATCATTGCCAGTAAACTGATTAACTGTTAACTTATCAAAATCTGCGACATGCGCCACTAGTTTGGATCCAGAAAGAACATCTGCATTCAACTTGTGAATAGTGGACACCCCTGAACCAGAGACATTAACTACATGCAAGTCTCCAATTGTTGCTTTATCTGCATCTACCGTGTGTGCCTGTACAGTTGTACCGGAAACAGTTGTAAAAACTGCTGACGTGCCGTCAAGATCATTCACATTAATCTTATCAGCATCTACACTATGAATAGTTGCTGTTGATGAAGAAACAACGGAACTTAAAGTTGCCGAAGTGCCGTCAATATCATTAATGCTTGCCTGATCTGCGTCGACAAAGTGTGCAGTCACGATTGAACCAGAAATTGTGTGGAACGTACCACTTGAACCAGAATATGAACTTGCATTCAAAGATTTAGCAATATCCAATTCTTGGAAAATACCAATCGATGCCGACAAAGTGCCGGAAACTCCAAACAATACCGCATCATTCTTTCGGCCGCCGGTAGCAGAAAGTGAAAGACCTTGTGTGCTGCCAATCTTAAAAATAAGATCCTTACCGGCACCGCCGCCAGCGTCACCGACAATGACACTAGCAATACCAGCAGAACCTGATCCCGCTGTACCACCAATTTGCAAACCTGCACCTTCAGCAGCTGCTCCAGCTGAAGAAGACACCGCTGCAATTATTTGCTTATTTGCAATTTCAAAGTGCTCCGATGTGGTAACTGTAGATTTGTATTGTCTTGCATTTAGAACATCTACTGTTAACTTGCGGAATTCACCAATCGTACCCGAAACGTCCGATACAGTTAGATTGTGAAGTTGTGTTGTGCCTGAAGAAGTGATATTCGTTGCAACTAGACCACCCACTGTTGCCTGATCGACGTCGAGCTTGTGAAATGTAGAAGTTCCAGAACCAGTTACTACAGCAGATGAAACCCTATCAATTGTACCTAGATCCACATCTAATTTGTGGAAAAGCGACGTGCCAGAACCAGTTACGACTGTTGCGATTGCCTTATTGAAAGTACCCACGTCAACGTCTAATTTATGAATTTGTGCTGTACCAGATCCAGAAATATTGGTTGCTTTAACTGCGCCAAAGGTAGCGTCGTCAACCGTTAGTTTGTGGAACAGCGAAGTACCAGAACTTGTTACAACGGTTGCAACCGCTCTATCAAAAGTACCTACATCAACATCCAGCTTATGAATTGTTGAAGTTCCAGAACCGGAAAGAACGTTTACAAAAGCAGTTCCAAACTTCTTTGAAGCTGAACCTAGATTCAACCCCTCATTATCGTCTGGAAATAGCGCTGATGCGTTGAGACTTAACTCATGAACGCTGTCTATTGCAAACTCTAGAGTTGCTTTTGTATCAATTCTTAATGCAGTTTTTGAACTCGCACTTAGAGCAGCAGTTGAACCTGAAATACCGGTGAAGGCGAAGACAATCTTACCACCATCGGACGCAGTTAGATGTACGCCATCAGTTCTAATTTTTGCTATAGCGCCCATTAACTGATCTGGACCCTGGTGGAATTGTATATGTCCTGTGTCGCCAGCAGCTGCGTTAGATGCAGAAACCGCTGCCTTCAAGTGTGCAAAAGTGACGGTTCTCATGCCGCCGCTATCGCCTTTTGATGCAGATACGATCAAAACGTCTGTGTCTTCTAGATGTGCTATATCATTTCTTGCCTGAAATAAGTCAAGATGACCAACTTGTACAGAACCCGAAGCGATTTTATCGCGTGTAACTGCAGATGTACCTAGTTTTGCAGTTGTAACAGAACTATTAGCTAATAGTTTTGTGCCTATTCTTGTTTTTGCCATTTTATTTGCTCCTTAAAATGTTGGTTTATTTTAATTGAATTTATACTTAACCAAAACCAAAACAAAGCAAACTTATTAGGAACTAGAAGACTGGGTTAAGAAAATAATATCTTTTTGAGGTTACGTACATTGTTATCAAACTTACAAAACTCTGAGTTTAAGAATTCTAGTGAAAGCGCTTGGCATTCGCCCTGGCGGTCGTCGAATTCAAAATGAAACTTACCTGATTCTAACCTTTTACACCTGATAAGATTGATGCCCCTAAGTTGTAGGTATGCTGCTATTCCAATGTCAGATGTTACAAAATTCATTATTATATTATTCCTCGATTTCTATTACTAAGTAGTGCTTAAACTTTAACAAAAACTAGATTTCCATCATTATCTTCAGATATTTGCACATTGTACTGAGATGTTGGGTCTAGTTTATACTTTTCCTTGAGACTTTCTAACAATTCCTCGTTTCTTGCTCTTATGCTTTCAATCTTCTCTAGCATTAATGTTTTTTTAACTTCGTGATCTCTCATATAGACGCCGTATTCTTTTATTTTTTCATCTATTTTACCTCTAAGCTTAAAAAAACGAGATGTATCTTCTTCTGACGCGACAATGTACGAATCATCAAATTCTTCTTCGGGTTCAACCTGTAGATCTGCCTCCAATTCACTTACATCAACACCAGATTTCAATGTTTCTGCAGCGAGCGTTGCCTTATTAGCAAGTTCTGGATTTTCGCTTTTTACTTGATCTAGCAAGTCCAATAGTTTATGCAATGTCGACATCGTCAAACTCCTTAAATTTATGTTTATTCTTAAGTATATAGACCCTTACAAACCATATTTTGATAATTCTTCTGGGTCTACAATCATTTTTTCTCTCGGTATTTTAACTTCCACAATTGTTTCTCGAATTGCTTGATGTGGTGACTCTTGATTATCACCAGCGCCCATAACATGACCAAGCACTTTAATATTAAACTTTGTTTCAAACTTTCTAGCTTCATTTGTAAAGTTATTTATGTTATTACTTTGTGCAAAACTTTCTTGCACGAACGCTTCATACCTATGCACCCCATCTCTTAATATTAAATAGTTTATTCCTCCAGGAACAGTTATAAACGGAATTACCAACTCGTTCATTTGTTGTTGGTATTCAGTTCTAAGAGTTATTTCATATTCAACAGAAATATAAACTGGCAGTGGGATGGTCACAACCTGATATACTGTTTTATCCACTTTTGTTGGAAAGTTAAGTTGTCCAGTGGTACGCAATGAATGCGCATTTTTAAAATTAGCAGTTTTAGGTTGCATAATTTTTTGCATTGTAGGTATACTGCCGCCGCGAGTACTATCAATAGGCGGTACATTTGCATACACAGTGCCTTTTTCTGTTGGACTTTTTGTTATCGCTGTTCTTTCAATCGTTATGAGTGGCAACACTAGAGCACCGTCTCTATCTCTTATCTGCGATTTGCTTAATCTAGATCTTTCTGCAGATGTCATTATTACTGGCACCTTTCTAAACCCTGTATTAGTCTTTACCGATAGATCCATCTGTTTATCAATAAAGTTAAACATCGCCGAGTCTATGTTATCTATTCTAGAATCAAATATCTTGTCGCCCTCATAACTGTTAAGTCTCGGACTATAAGGTTTTGATTTATCAACCATTGAATACACCCTCCCTTGCTCTTACGCATTCCGCAGAAATTTCCATCATATGTTCCCTTTGACCAAATATTTGCTTTGGTTCATTCAAAGTTACAATTTCATAGTATTCCTGACCGTACAAAACAAAGTCTCCCTCTCTAACAAAAAGATTTTGATCTTCTGTTAACCTTCTTTTATGAAAATGCACAGTTATTTTTGATAAACGATCAACCCCCAAATTAGTTGTTTGTGTTTCATATCCTTGCCATTCAACACGAGCATAAACCCTAACAGGATTCAAGAAAACCTTATTTAGTGCTTCTCCGTATATCGGATGAAAATTAGTCTCTTCAATAGAAATTGGGTAATATAATATAGTTTGACCAACAACTCGCTCAATGACTTCATCGTTTACCTGTTTAATTAAATCTCTTTCTTTTTTACCGGTAAATAAAGGTGGTGGCGGTGCATCCGGTTGATTCCACTTGTTATCTGACATACCTTATCACCCCACGTATACCGAATAAGGTATCCTTTGTAAAACTCTTTCTGAACTTTCTACCATGGCAGCATCTTGTTCTGCCATCTTAGCATATGTCATCTCTGCCAAAGTAGTCTTTAACTCTTCTCTTAAGTTATTCTGTTCCTCTTTCCCCTGAGAGACCAAATCGGAACCGTTCAGGGTGACACTCTCTCCAGGAATAGGGATAGAACCAAATTTAGATCTCACTAACCCCAGCATTTCTTTGGCAAGGGCAAGAGCAAATCGCCTGATCCATTGTTTACCAATTGAGTTTATTGTATCATACGGTAAATTAGAAAAAGGTAGCGTGTTCATATTATTAATTCCATTAACAGGTGAGCGCCCATTTACACCTTCTTCATCAATTGGTCCAGAAGGTACAGAAAACTCTACCCACATTGTTTTTGGTCCCTGTGAATACGGTATTGGAAATAATCTAAGTTTATTATTTCTTATCTCATACGAATAATGAGACATTCTTGTATAAATGGCATCCTCAAACGCTAACGCTTGAGATTTATTTTGCCAAGTAGGAACAAGTTGAAAACTGGAATCATCTGAAAATTGTCCATAATTATGGAAATTACCTACAACGTTTAGTCCACCGTAATATCCATAAAATCTCCACATAGCTTGTGGAGTTTTGTAAAATACTTTTTTTACTAATATGCGCTTGCCGTTAATTTTGCCTGCGTATGGCACATTCGTTGCAGATGATATTATATCCTGCAAGTCGTAATCTTGTTGCCCTCTTACAGTGTCGAATGAGGCAGAATACTGAACAGAGTCTTTTAACCCTATTTCTGCACCCATTCTTTCTGAAACATTTCTGGCGAATCCATAATCAAATCTAGGGTACTTTAAACTAGCGGAGACTGGTCCAGAAGTTAGTTCACCTTTGTGGTCAAATGTACCAGTTGTGTGTCCTAGAAAACTAGGTAAGGCATTGTTTGCTTGATGTATGTTTATTAAATAAGAATATTCCAATACCGCCTCTTCATAAGCAGCATATATATTCCCGTCAGAAAGTTCAATGTCAAGAACGTCGCCTCCAAGTTTTTTATAAGTATATGCAACCTGGTCGACGGCACCTGAAACAAAGTTTCCAGAAAACAAAACGCTATTATTGTCTGAATAGACTTTATATGGTAGTGTTCTATTTACGTTACCGTGACTTCCAGTCTCTGGTAAGATACTTTTACTAGAAGTGCTTGCCGGTAATAAATTTGGTAAAGACATTCATAGTTACCTCCGTGCTTTAGTAATTAGTCTTAAACTGAACAAAACACTAGGTCTTCAAAAATCTTTATTTTTCTACTGTCTTCTTTGTTGTTTTTCTACGAGTAGTTGTTTTCTTTTTCGCAGTGGTTGTTTTTGCAGCAGGTGTCCTTCTGCGCCTAGTTGTTTTTTTCTTTGGAGCAGGAGGTGATTCTTTTTCAGATTTTAGTTCTTCAACTGTGTTTAACTGCACTTCAGGTTCTGCGACCCAAGGGGGTGCTTCCTGTTTCTCCTCTTCAACAACTGGATTATTTACGATAACTTGAACCTGCTCTTCTTCACCAACTTCCTCATTTGTGGTCATATCAATAGTAACCACACCATTAGTGACTTGCTTGCCAGGAAACCCAAGAATTTCTCTTTTTTTTGCATACTTCTTAGCATACTTGTCTTTTATCATTCTTTTTTTACGCTTTCCCATTATATCTCCTATAAACTTAAACCATTATAACATACTTTTAAAAAAGATAACCCCCCTTTCGGGGGGTTTGTAAAAAAGATTTTACTCTTCTTCTTTCTTTTCTTCGGTCTTTTCAACCTTTGGTTCTTCAACCTTCTTCACCTTTTTTGGTGCTGCCTTTTTAGGGGCAGGTTTTGCTGCTTTTCGACGGCGTAATCTAGGATTTCTTCTTGCCATCTTAGAATC
>MDTG01358316.1_pt1 | contig 10427 bp, 11 predicted proteins | sample 811421 | NCBI WGS metagenome assembly MDTG01 (sample SAMN05326645, study PRJNA326480) | marine metagenome | isolation source: seawater | place: Pacific Ocean: South East | collected 2011
AAATTTATTCCTGAGAAAGATCTTTTTGATGTTGAATACTGGTCTCTAGAACAAGCAAAAATTAAAAGAAAGAAAAAACTTTTAGAAGGAAATGTAGTTGTGGTGACAGGAGGCACAGGTACCATAGGTTTTGAAACTTATAAAATGTTCAAAAATTATGGTGCTGAAGTTGTTCTGCTCGATTATGATTTAAAGCGCTTAAAAGAAGTTCAGTCTAAAATTAAAGATCTCTGCATTCACTGTGATGTAACAAATAAAATGAGTGTTAAAAATGCATTTAAGAAAATTTGTGAAAAATTTGGAGGTTTTGATATTTTAATTTCAAATGCTGGAACTGCTCCTGGTGGTGCAATTGGCGATGTAAGTGATGAAATCTTGAGGAAAAGTTTTGAAGTTAATTTCTTCTCTCATCAAAATTGTGCATCTGAAGCAATCAAAATAATGAAGAAACAAAATACTAATGGGTGTTTACTTTTTAACATCTCAAAACAATCTGTTAATCCTGGAAAAAATTTTGGCCCTTATGGTTTACCAAAATCAGCTTTACTTAGTTTATGTAAACAATATGCAGTAGACTATGGATCTTACGGTATTAGATCTAATGGAGTAAATGCAGATCGAATAAAAAGTGGTTTGATGACTGGTAAAATGATTAAAACTAGAGCTAAAGCTAGATCAGTAAGTGAAGACACGTATATGAGAGGTAATCTATTAGCAAATGAAGTAAAGGCAGAAGATGTTGCTAAAGCTTTTTTTCATTTAGCTGTATCTAAAAAAACTACTGGTGCAGTTCTTACTGTTGATGGTGGAAACATAGCTGCTTCTTTAAGATAAATCTTTTTGTTTCATTTTTTTCATTAGTATTTATTTTCCCAATATATCATTCTTTCCTCTGGTTTTTCTATAACCTCTTTACAATAATAAGCGTACTTATCTAAAATAACTGAGAAGTTAATAAAATCTGAGCCTATTTCTTTCTGCATTTTTTCAAAAGACATTTTAACTCTTGCTTTCATAGCTTCTATTTTCATATTGAGTTCCTCTCCTACTAAATAGGCTGACTGTAATGATATTTCAGAAGATCTCCTTAATCCAGCTATAGTTTTTTCATCCACATTTTTGCCTCTGGAAAGTCCTTCTTCTGCTATTTTAAAATAAGTGTAACAAGTTGTGAAATCTTCTTGAAGATTATTCAAAACATATGTTTTTTTTTCATCTGAAATAGCATTCCCGCTAAACAGAAAACTTAGAACTATAATCACTAAAAGTTTTTTCATTTAAATAACCTTTTTAATCCTTTTTCTGAAGCTTCAGAAATACCTTTTTCTGTAATTAAACCTGTTACATACCTAGCAGGCGTTACATCAAATGCTAGGTTCATTACTTTGCTTTTTTCTGGATAAATCATAACTTTCCTAAGATTATTTTTTTCATCTAAACCTTCTACATGGGTAAGTTCGTTTGAATTTCTCTCTTCTATTGGAATCTTTTTATGATCCTTAATATTCCAATCTATCGTTGAACTTGGTAAGGCTACATAAAAAGGTACATTATTATCTCTTGCTGCTAAAGCTTTTAAATAAGTTCCAATTTTATTACAGACATCTCCGTTAGATAATGTTCTATCTGTTCCAACAATGCACATATCAACCTGACCTCTTTGCATTAAAATACCTCCTGTGTTATCTGCAATAATAGTATTTGGTACACCTTCTTCATTTAATTCATAAGAAGTTAAATTAGCACCTTGATTACGTGGTCGTGTTTCATCCACCCAAACATGAATTTTGATTCCATCTTTATGAGCATGGTAGATTGGTGATGTTGCGGTTCCCCAATCTATTGTTGCAAGCCAACCTGCATTGCAATGAGTTAAAATATTTACTGTGTTTTTTTTCTTTTTGGCTATATCTTTAATAATTTTTAAACCATTAAGACCAATATTTTTACAAAAACTAATATCTTCTTCTACTATTGTCTTAGCCTCCAATAATGCTATTTTTAGAATATCGTTGGTATTAACACCTGATAATTTTTTCATCATACGATCAACGGCCCATTTAAGATTAATAGCTGTTGGTCTTGAAGCAATTAAATCTTCACTTGATTTCTTAAGATAAGATAAATCATTTTTTTCTATAATTGATAAAACTAAACCATATGCAGCTGTGGCACCAATTAATGGAGCTCCTCTGACTTCCATAGTTTTGATTGCATTAATCGAATCATTGATTGTTTTTAAATCTTTAATAATAAATTGGTGTGGAAGTTTTGTTTGATCTATTATTTTTACTATATTATTTTCAAACCAAATTGTTTTATAAGATTTACCATTAATTTGCATTTAACTCTATTTGAGCACCCTTCCTGCAATATGTTTTAATTTTCTTATAGTTTTTTTAGTTCGAAATTTTGGTTGAGTAATTATTGCACTATCCAGGCAATCATTGGCTGGATCACCTTTTGTGTTAAATGATTTAAATGTTTTAATAATCTCTTTGATCATATTCTGAGCATTTGATGCATTTTGTTGAAGAGTTTTTATTACAGTAGGAACATCAACTTCGTCGTGATCTGGATGCCAACAATCAAAATCTGTGACCATAGCGACAGTGCAATATCTGATTTCAGCTTCTCTAGCCAATTTAGCTTCTGGCATATTCGTCATTCCAATAACATCAGCTTTCCAAGATCGATAAAGATTTGATTCTGCTAAACTAGAAAATTGTGGCCCTTCCATAACTAAATATGTTCCACCCATTTGGTAACCGATATTAGATTTGATCATTGCAGACTCACAGCATTTCATTAAACATGGGCTAGTCGGTTTTGCCATAGAAACATGTGCAACTATTTCGTCATCAAAAAAAGTTTTAACTCTAGCAAATGTTCGGTCAATAAACTGATCAATTATCACAAAAGATCCTGGTATTAGATGCTCTTTTAAAGACCCAACAGCTGAAACAGATATAATATCTGTGACTCCCATCTTTTTTAAAGCCTCTATATTTGCTCTAAAATTAATACTTGAGGGATTTAATTTGTGACCTTTACCATGCCTTGGTAAAAAATAAACTTCCTCATTATTTAACATAACTGAAAGTATTCTATCTGAGGGGTCTCCCCAGGAAGTTTTGACTTTTTTCCATTTAATTTTTTCAAAACCATCAATACTATAAAGGCCACTGCCTCCAATTATCCCGAGAATTCTTTTTTTCATGATTTAATTATTAATCCTTTTTTGCTAGATATTGAAGCTAAATATGGATTTAAAAAAATATATAAGATCTATACCAGATTACCCCAAAAAGGGTATTTTATTTAGAGATATAACTACTCTAATAAAAAATCCTGATGCATTTAACTATACGGTAGACAAGATTATTGAAATATCGAAAGGAATTAAATTTGATAAAGTGTCAGCCATTGAGTCTAGGGGTTTTATCTTTGCTTCTGCTGTATCTTACATAACGAAAAAACCCCTTATTTTATTAAGAAAAAAAAATAAACTTCCTTCAGATAGACATTCAGTTGATTTTAAACTTGAGTATGGTGAAGCAACAATAGAAGTTCACAAAGACTCTGTTTCAAAAAATGAAAATGTACTTGTTATCGATGACTTAATTGCAACAGGAGGAACGGCTGAAGCAGCTGCAAAATTGATAGAAATGTCAGGAGGTAAGATAGCAGCATTTATTTTTGTAATAAATTTATTTGATTTGCCTGGAAAGCAAATTTTAGAAAAAAAATCTTATCTAGTTAAGAGTTTAATTGATTTTCCAGGCCATTAAAAATTTTTAATTATAAAATTTTTTATATAATCCTTAAGATTGATTTTACCAAAATATCTATGGACTTTATTAGAGAGATTCAGGTTTGTTAGTGCAGAAGCATATCTTTCTCCTGGTCTTCTTGGCAAATATCTTATCTTTGTATTAAACATCTTTGCTACTTCTGAAATTGAATAAGTTTTGTGATTTGCTATACTATAGTGTCGACACATTTTTTTCTTCCATGCTAAATAACAAATTTCAACAGTATCATATATATGTGTGAATCTTCTACTTTGTGTTCCAGGTTTAACAACTGGTAAAGATTTTTTTAATTTATAATGCTCTTCAAATATTCCAATTACAGTAGCCATGTTTCCTTTACAAATTTGATGTGGGCCATAAACATTATAAAAATAAATAACCTCATATTTAAAATTGAACCATCTTTTTAAATTTTCTAATAACTCTAAATTTTTTGCTTTAGTAAAAGCATAAGGAGATAAATTCTTATCATTCCCCTTGTTTCCTAAGGAAGCTGATGTGGCTGAATAAACAAGTTTAATCTTATTTTTTAGACAAAAACTAAAAACAGCACTGGTACCAACTGAGTTAGAATTGATACATTGATTCATTTTTTTAAAACTTTCATAAATTCTGGCAAATTCTCCAAAATGAAAAACAGTTACTATTTCTTTTGGTTTTCTTATCATAAGGGATATATTTTGGGTATCACCTCTTATATACTTTACTCTTCTGCTACTGATATGATTTTTTCTTTTTCCTGATGAATAATTATCAATACTAACTATTTTATATTTAGTTTTTTTTAATAATAGATTAATTAAGTTAGTTCCTACAAATCCTGCTCCACCTGTAACTATAATTGTTTTATTAGATTTGGCCATTAAAGTTTTTATTTATATTTATAATCAAAATAAATCAATCTAAAGTTGGTCTATGCCAAGAAGGTTCGCCTAGTATTGAGCTTTTAAGCCCACTTAATCTGTTAGCATAAAAATTTTTTTTAACAGAATTTCTGACTAATTTATAAAAAAGTTTTTTAAAAAAGGAAGAAATAAGTTTAGGACTTACTTTTATAAATGCAATTAAAAAACCATCGTATTTTTTATGATAATAAAAAGTCGACCACATCCAATGCCAATTTCTTGTAAATTCTAAACTTATAACTAAATCTTCATCTACTGATTTACCTCCAACATGTTTGATTTTTATAGTTGGATCTAAAAATATTTTTTCATTATGATTTCTTACTCTTCTACATAGATCAATCTCCTCAAAAAACATAAAGAATTTATGATCAAAAAAACCTATTCTTGAAAATTTTTCCATATTTAAAAACATTGCAAAACCTTTCACATTATTAACTTCGATTAATTCTTTATCGTTAGTTCCTTTAGAGATCGATTGTCCATTTATTGGGCCTATAATAGCAAAATTTTTATTTTTTGACGAAGTTATTAAAAAATTGTTTAAAGCATTTTTCTCTAACATTGTATCTGGATTAAGTATTAATGAATATTTTGTTTTTACTTTTTCTAAGCCTAAATTATTTCCTTGACTATACCCAAGATTTGCAAGTGGAATAAAACATTCTACATTGGGAAATTTTTTTTCTACTTTTTTTTTAAAATCAATATTTCTAGAATTTTCAATAATTATAACCCTATAATCATGACTTATTGACTGTAAGCAATTTTCTATACTACCTTCACTATGAAATGTGGTTATTATTATTGTTAGATCTTTATTGGTCATTTTTTAAACAAAATTTGATTTTAAAAGATATTTCTTTTAATAGTTTAATATATTAGACAGTATAATTCTTGTAAATTAAATATGAAAAAAATCGTTATTACCGGTGGTTCAGGGTTCATTGGTAGCAATTTAGTAAAATATTTACTTTTAAAAAAATATTTTGTTATAAATATTGATAAACTCTCTTACTCGTCAAATCTATATAATCTTAGAAATATAGATAAGAAAAACTATATTTTTTATAAAGTTAATATAAATAATAAAAAACAAGTTTTTAAGATTCTAAAGAAATATAAACCTGAAGTTATATTTAATCTAGCCGCTGAGACTCATGTTGATAGATCAATTGATGACCCAAAAAATTTTATTCAAAGTAATATCTTGGGAGTATACAATTTATTAGAAGTAATAAAAAAAATAAACAACAAAAGTAAAAAAAAAATAAAATTAATTCATATCTCAACAGATGAAGTCTATGGTGACATATCAAATCCTAAAGAAAGATCTGACGAAAATTTTAGATATAATCCAAGTTCACCTTATTCAGCCTCTAAAGCAAGTGCTGATCTTTTAATAAAATCTTATATCAGAACTTATAAAATTCCTGCAATCATCTCGCATTCCTGTAATAATTATGGACCTGGTCAATTTCCAGAAAAATTAATTCCTAAATTAATCTTTAATATAATTAATGGAAAATCTTTACCAATTTATGGTAAAGGCAAAAATTCTAGGGAATGGATCTATGTTTTAGATCATTGTCGAGCCTTATTAAGGCTATATTTAAAAGGGAAGATGGGTGAAAACTATAACATTGGAAGCAATCTAAATTTAAAAAATATCGATTTAGCTAAAAAAATAATTTCTATAATGAAAAAAATAATTAAAGTAGATAAAAAAGTGAAAATTAAGTTTGTTAAAGATAGACCAGGTCACGATTTTAGATATGCTCTTAATAATAAGAAAATTTTCAAATCATTAAAATGGAAAACTAAACAAGATTTAAATTCTGGTTTAAAAGAAACTATTAATTGGTACTTAAATAATAAGTTATTTTTTAAAAGAATTCCTAAAAAACTATTTTCAGGAAGATTAGGATTATTAAATGATTAATAAGGGAATAATATTAGCTGGAGGCTTAGGAACTAGAATGAGTCCTTTAACTAAATCTGTGAACAAGCAACTTTTACCTATTTATGACAAACCATTAATCTTTTATCCATTATCTTCCCTAATGCATGCAGGAATAAAAGATATACTAATAATTGTTAACAAGGGTCAGATCTTTGAGTTTAAAAAAATTTTATCTGATGGAAAAAGGTTTGGGGTAAATATACGTTATGCTGAACAAAAATATCCCAGGGGACTTCCTGAAGCTTTTATCATAGGTGAAAAATTTATAGGGAATGATAAAATCGCACTTATATTAGGTGATAATTTTTTTTATGGAGAAAACTTTTCTAAAAAACTTCAAAATTGTAGAAAATTGAAATCTGGAGCTAAAGTTTTTCTGCATCCAGTTGGAAATCCAAAGCTTTATGGTGTTGCAACTATCAATAAAAAAAATAAAATTGTTAAAATTATTGAAAAGCCTAAAAAAACAAAATCTAATTTAGCAGTAACAGGTCTTTATTTTTTTGATAACAATGTAATTAAACTAAGCAAATCTCTTTCTCCTTCAAAAAGAAAAGAGATAGAAATAGTAGATTTATTAAACAAATACAGAAAAAAAAACAAGTTATCTGCTGAATTCATAGGTCGAGGTGGGGCATGGCTTGATACCGGCAATATTAAAAATTTTTATGAAACTTCAGCCTTTGTTGAGGCTATAGAAAATAGACAGGGACTTAAAATTGCTTGTTTAGAGGAAATAGCTCTTGATAATAATTGGATAGGAAAGAAACAAATTATGGAAGCTGTCAAGTTTTATGGAAAGTGCGATTATTCAAATTATCTTTTAAAACTCATATAAAATTTACAAATGAAAAATAGTAAAATTTTCTGTATGTGCTTAGACGATCATCATTTAGAAAACTTAATAAAATTAGATTATATTCCAGTAGGTCTAGGTAAAAATAAATTCTCTAATAAATGGTTAGGAGATAATAATGGAGAAAGTATATCTGAAAAAAATAGTTACTATGGAGAATATACATTCTATTTCTGGTTTTGGAAAAATTTATTAACCTCAACTCCAGAAAATACCTGGATTGGCTTTACGGGGTACAGGTATCATTGGAGTAACCAGAATAAAATAAAATCTGATGATCTAAATAAAATTATAAATAAAGAAAATTTTAAATCTCATATATTGAGAAAAATTCCAGAACAATGGAGTAATTATGATGTTGTTTTAGGAGAACAAATGTTTGTTGATAATTGGAAAATAAGTAAAATTTTTAAACATGGAAAAAAGAAGATTTTAAAAAATCCTTTTTCTTTTATAAAAAAAAATCAAAATATTAAACTTCATTTTGATGTATTTCATGGTGAAGGAATTTTAGATCAAGCTATAAACGTACTTAATATAAAAGAAAAGGATGACTTTAAAAAATTTTGTGAGGAAAATAGATCTTTTAATAGAGAAAATTTATTTTTTTGTAGATCAAAAAAATTATTGAATGATTATTTTCAATCGGTATTTGATTGGCTAGCTCAATGTGAAAAAGTTTTTGGTTTTGATTTAGAGGGATATAAAATGAAAAGAATATATGCTTTTTTAGCTGAAAGATATTTGTCTTATTGGTTTAATAAATATGCAAAAGTACTTGAGTGGCCAATTTTTTTTTATGATACTAACAAAAATAAAGTAATTGTTTGAATATGAAAAATAATAAAATAGTTGTAACTGGTGGAACTGGGAGGTTCGCAAAATCACTCAAAAAAAGTAAATTTAAAGATAAATTTATTTTTCCTAGTCAGAAAAGTTTAAATATTACTAACTTAAATTCTATTAATAAATTCTTATCCAAAAAAAGACCAAAGGTTTTAATTCATTTAGCTGGGCTCTCAAGACCAATGAAAGATCATACAAAAAATATTGCTAGAAGTATAAAGTTAAACATTATAGGAACATCTAATATCGTAATGGCCTGCGCCAAGGCCAATGTTAAATTAATTTATTTTTCTACTAGCTATGTTTATCCTGGCACAAAAGGAAATTATAAAGAAACAGATCCGATATTGCCTTGGAATAATTATTCTTGGTCAAAACTTGGGGGCGAGTCAGCAGTACAAATGTATAAAAATTCCTTGATCCTAAGAGTATGTATGACTGAAAAACCTTTTTTACATAAAAAAGCTTTAACTGACGTTAAGTTGAATTTTATATTTCATGAAGATTTGATAAAAATTTTAATGAAAATATTAAACAAAAAGGGAATTATAAATATTGGCGGCCCAACAAAAACAGTTTATAATTTTGCAAAAAAATTTAATTCTAAAATAAAGAAAATTTCTAGAAAGAAAATTAAAAACGTTGTCTACCCTAAAAATCCTTCTATGAGCCTAAAAAAGCTTAATAAAATTATCGGACAATTATAATATTTGTAACATGAAAAAAATTATAGTATTTAAAATTAATGTCTTTTAAAGAATTGCCATTAATGTCAGAAAAAAATAAGGGAACAGTGATGTTCTATCCTTATATTTCTAAAAAGTCTGGTAACAATATAAAAAAATTATTGTCAACGAGATGGATAGGACAAGGTCCAATGGTTGATAAATTTGAAAAAAAATTCAAACAAATGTTTGGAAAAAAGAATCCTACTATAGCAACTGGTTCTGGAACTGACTCTTTACATCTGGCATATATATTGGCTGGTTTAAAAAAAGGAGATGAAGTTATAACTACAGTTTTCACATGTACAGCTACAAATATTCCCCTACTTTACATGGGAATAAAAATTAAGTTTGCAGATATTGATTTAAGAACAATGAATATAAATGTTGAAAGTGTAAAAAAACTTATTTCAAAAAAAACTAAAGCTATTATATGTGTTCACTATGGTGGTCTTCCTTGTGACCTAGATGAATTACAAAAATTAGCAAAAAAATTTAAGATACCTATAATTGAAGATGCTGCTCATGCCTTAGGAGCAAAATATAGAAATAAACCTATAGGAAGTGTAACTGATTACACAACATTTAGTTTTCAAGCTATTAAACATTTTACTACAGGGGATGGAGGAATGTTAACAATTAAAAATAAAAATTTATTAAGCAAAGCTAAGAGAATACGATGGTTTGGAATTAATAGAGAGGGAAAACAGAAAGGGACATGGGAAAATGATGTTAAAGAAGTAGGCTATAAATATCAAATGACTGATATTGCTGCTACATTAGGCTATGACTCTTTAATGGAATTTAAAAAAATAATATCACATAGAAGAAAAATTTTTAATATTTATTTAAAAGAACTTTCAAAAAATAAAAAAATTCATTGTGTAAATGATGATGATAAAAGAAAATTTCATGCCGCTTGGCTTTTTACTATTGTTCTTGATGACAAAGATTACTTACAAAAAAAACTTCGAGAAAATAAAATTGAAACAAACCAAGTTCATTTTAGAAACGATAGGTATGAAATTTTTAAAAAATTTGTAAAAGGAAAGAGATTTCCTAATATGGATTATCTTGAAAATAGATACTTAGTATTACCTTTGCATCATAAGGTTTCAACTCAACAAGCAAAATATATAAGCAGGCTTATTAATAAAATTATTTATTGATTTATTTTTTTGGTAGCGAGGGGCGGATTCGAACCGCCGACCCCAGGCTTATGAGTCCTGTGCTCTAACCAACTGAGCTACCTCGCCAACAAAAGGTTAATTATAACATTAAGCGATATTAAGCCATAATATTATTTAATTTTTTTTC
>MDTG01425591.1_pt1 | contig 10427 bp, 4 predicted proteins | sample 811421 | NCBI WGS metagenome assembly MDTG01 (sample SAMN05326645, study PRJNA326480) | marine metagenome | isolation source: seawater | place: Pacific Ocean: South East | collected 2011
CGTTGTCACAGACCTACCTGGTAGACAGGAAGATCCAGTGGCTATTACCGATGGGAGTGGAGGCGTTTTTATAGCCTGGGTTGACTATCGTTTTGATGAGCAGGGCGATATATTTTTTCAGCATCTTGATAATAATGGATCTATTCTCCTTGATGCCGATGGCGTAGCTCTTGCCCAAGTGGTTGAAAAGCAGATTACAATAAATATGTGCACTGATAGCCTTGGTGGTGTTTTTGTTACCTGGCAGGATAAAAGAGGCGGGGTACACGATGATATATATGGTACACATATTTCTGCAGATCACTCAATTGTGGCACCGGGGTCTGGGGTGCCAATTGTTGATGCAACAGGAGACCAAAATTCTAAGACTATAGAGTACGCCGGTGACAACCAAGCGTTTATAGCATGGGCAGACTTTAGAGAGGGGTCAAATGCAGATGTGTATGCCCAGCGCCTTGATATTTCTATGAATAGCCTCTTTCAGGATAATGGCCTACCAGTAGCATCCACAGAACAGCAGGAGCTCAAGCCTAGAGCAACCTTTGTCAATGAGACGACCTCATTCATTGCATGGAAAGTGGGTGATGATAACTCAAAGATACTCTATCAATTTGTAGATGAAAATGGATTGGTGTTTAATAGTGCTAGATCGATATCTGAAAACACTGCTCTGCAGACTGCTCCAAGGGTAAAAAGAAGCGCTGTGGGTGAGGTTTTTGTAAACTGGAAGGATCTTAGAAATGATCCAATAAACGGTGACCAATATTTTCAGAAAGTAGATGTAAGTGGAGATATACAATGGGGTGAAGGCGTGAGGATGGATCTATTTGATGATATTGATTTTAGTGCAAGATTCTCTGCAGGAGTTGAGGGTGACCTGAATATCATATGGGAGAGAGGTACTTTTCCAAATGTTGATATCTATTTTCAAAATATTAATTCAGATGGTGGCTATACTCTTGAAGATGCTATCCCAATTTCAGCAGATCCTAATTATCAGTTTGCTCCTATTCTAGTTGGCAATGCCCAAGATGGTTTATTCAGCATTTATGGTGATAAGGGAGCGGGTAGTATTGATCTGAAGGTTCAAAAATTAGGATCTAATCTGTTGCCTCAGTGGGAGCAAAATGGTATAACCGCTATGGAGGGCTTAGATGGAGATATAAAATACACAGATGCTTACAGGATAAGTGATGAAGACATTTATCTCATTTGGGAGGATAATCGCGCCTCAAAAAAGATATACGGTTCACGTATAACTGAGCTAGAATTATCTGATGTTAATGGTAAACAGGTATCATTTAGTGATAATTCATCATCTGAAACTGATTTTTCAACTCCAAAAACTCTTTATACATCCACGGGTTTATATATTGCAACATTTGACGGTTTAACAGGAGAAAAATATATTAGAATAAATAGATTAAATGATCAGCTAGAAAATTTGTGGGATGATAATGGTATCAATTTTAGCTCAAATGGAATGGCGAAACTTATTCTTGCAGAATCATCAAATGGAATTTCATGCTTTTGGTCAGAGATAAGGGCTAGTGGTACTTATGATGTGTTTTATCAGAGCATTGACTCTGATGGTAATATACTTTTGGAGAACGAAGGGGTTGATCTAATTGAATCGTGGGCAGACGACTATATTATGGCAGTAGTGCCGACTCCTGATGATAAATACATGATATTTTGGATGGAAGAGGCTTGGCCGGCAGCATCACTTAAATTCACAAAAATTGATCAACAAGGGAACACAGAAATAGGCTGGAATCCAAATGGTAATAACCTTAGTAATTCCAATTTTGATTCTAGAAATCTACAGGCTAAAGCGATAAACAATGGTAGTGGTGTGCTTGCTACCTGGGTTCAGGATGGTAATTTTTCAGATATCTATGCTCAGTCTATTGATTGGAATGGTAATATTCAATTTGAAACTGGTGGGATTCCAATTGTTGAGGCTGATAATGACCAGGTAGAGCTGGACTATACTTTTAATGAAGCAGGAACGCATGCGTTTATGACGTGGCAGGACTTTCGTAATGGCTCTGATTTTGAGATTTATGGTGAGATCTTAAGTCTGAACGATGGATCACTTATGACCCAAGAGAATATTCAGTTTTCGTTAGACACAACTAATCAATATAATCCCAAAGTTGTATCGGTTCAGGATAATGAGTTTCTAATCGTTTGGGAGGATGAGAGAGGATATTACAATGTAGATCCACTTCTTATCAATGGAGTTGATCTTTACGGGAGTGGCTATGTAATCGGAAGAGGTATGACTACGGACATTAATGGAATCCCTATCTGTATTGCCTATCACAAACAGCAAAACATTAATATAACAAAACACCAGGGTGAGGAATACTTCCTAGACTGGATAGACTACAGGAGCTCTGGTAAGGAGGACCTAGCAAATTATTATGGGCGGACTCTGATGAAGGCTGATTTATTATCTTCCATTCCGTGTGACGAATGTAATTATTCTTTGCCCCAGAGTTTTTCACTTATAAATGCATATCCTAATCCATTTAATGGAATGCTCAATTTTACTTTTGAATTACCAGGGAAGCAGGCTGTGGAATTTTCTATATATGACCTAAAGGGCAGTAAGATATATGATAGGTTGATCCTTCCCGGAGTTGGTGGTATCTATAACATTAATTGGGCAGCGGTCAATAATTCTGGGCAATCGATACCTAGCGGTATATATATATATGAGTTTGTATCAAATAATGATATTATTAGAGGTAAGACAACCTACCTAAAGTAATTTATGAAGTATGTATTCTTTATGCTTTTACTCTCTCTTATGCGGGGACAGTCGCTTGATGATATGTATCATAGCACAGATGAGATCTATGAATTTCTTGATACTTTAGATCAGTCAGTACATGTAGGCCATCTGGTTCATCTGGATACTATTGGATATTCGACCCAAGATAATATCCCCATACTGGCAGTCCGCATATCAGACAACGCACATATAAAAGAGGATGAGCCTCGGGTTCTATTTATTGGCCAAGTTCATGCTGAAGAAATTTTAGGAGTAGAAGTGGTTATGTCTATGATAAAAGACCTTTTGTTTCCTGATATTAGTATCCAGAATCATATGAATATTCTGGTGCAATATTTGGATATTTGGTTTATCCCAACGGCTAATCCAGAAGGGTTGAATGTAGTCCACGACGGGCTAGATCTAAGCTACAGGAAAAATAAAAGAGATTTATCCTCTGATGGAGCATTTCCAAATGGTGTATTTGACTATGATCCTTCGATTGGAAATGATATTGATGGAGTGGACCTTAATCGTAATTTTAGTTTTAATTGGGCTTTTGGAGATACTTTTTTAGAGCCGGATAATTCTGACTATGCGTCTCACTATGACTATTACAAGGGCGAGGAGCCATTTTCAGAGAATGAATCAATTGCCATTAGAGACCTTGCATTGGAGAATGATTTTGTTTTTTCGATTGTTTGGCACAGTTCACGGTCTGGTAATCTATCAGAGAAAGTTTTCACATCTTGGAAATGGGATGAGGTAAAAGAGTCACCAGACTTAGGTATAATGAAATCCATAGCTGATGAGTTTGCGGGAAATATTGATACTGAGGATGGATCTAGTACCTATCTGTCTGTTTTTAGTGGTTCTAGGAATGGAAAGCTCCACGATTGGTTCTACAGAGAAACTGGATGTATACAGTATCTTGTTGAGTGTGGAACTTCAAACCTGCAGCCAGATGCTCTTTTGCTTGAGAATACTATCTACAGAACAAAACCCGCTATGGTATATCTAATGGACAGAGCAATAGGATATTACACAGATGCTGGTCAAATAACTGGTATCGTATACGATGGCGCTACTAGTGCGCCAATTGAGAGTGTTATTGTTGAGGTGCTAGAACACACCGGAAGCGTATTAAAACCACGCTTAACTAATGAATTTGGACGTTACAGGCGTATACTAGATGCAGGAACCTATACATTTGCATTTAGGGCAGAGGGTTATGAGTCTGAGTATATTTCTCTTACTGCTAACAATAGTGGAATTACTCAGCAGAACATTTATCTCAATCCTCAGCAGGTTCACAGTCTTACTATTGAGCTAAATACACTGGAGAGCATTACTCTCAATGGATCTATATCAAATGAGTTTTCTTCATATCCAATTGAAATATCTTCTGGAAATAATTCTTTTAATTTTCCAGGAGGAGATTATCAAATAAAATTTTTGATGGATACAGGGTATATGCCGTGGGAAATAGATATCAGTCTTGATTCGGATATAAGCTTAATAGTTCCATATGACACTGGAACCAATTATGAGCTTAGTACGTCTTGGGATTGGCAGCAGTCAGTAGGCACATGGTATATAGATGGCAACCTACTACGTTCTCAGGAGGGAGCCTACTACAGTAATGGGGACAGTGAGAGTGGTATGATTATGGAATCTGATCTGTACGATGTAATGGGCACCAATCGTATTGCTGCAACCATTGAACATAGATATGAAACGGAATGGGATAATGATATCGCCAGGGTCTCAATTGTTGATCAAGATAATAATATTCTTGGGTCAAAATCATGGACAGGTGGTAGCTGGGATCAACCCCAAGTTGACTTGGTAAGTGCAAGGACTGATGGTTCTTTTAATTCTGCTCGCGTGCGTATTGAGTTTTCTCCTGATCAAACTGTAAACTATAGGGGTTGGGAGATAAGCAAAATTAAATTGTCTGCCCTATCTGATATTCATATGAGTATTGTTGAGAGCCAGAGCAACTTTGGTCCTAAAATACCTTTAAGTATAAGTGGTATATATCCTAATCCTTCCTATGGTAATTTATTGGTAAATATTGATAACTTCTCTTCAGGAGATGCGACACTAAATATTTATAATATTCTTGGTCAAAATGTTTTTTATCAAAAAATTAGGAATCTATCGTATGGTAGTAGATCTATTGATCTTGATCTTAGTACACTAGGTGGACACAAGATAGGTTCTGGTATGTTTTTTATTCAAATTCAAACCACTACAGAGCAGGCTGTAAAAAAATGTATAATATTAAAAAAATAATATCGTTTATGATTTTTTTTCTGTCGTTTATAATAGCGTCAGAAATAACATTCAGAGGACAGATAAAGGAAGACCTGATGGGTAGTAAAATACCTATGAGTTTTACGAATATAATATCTGAGAACTACAACATACTACCCTCACAGATTAATCCACAAAGAGGGACCTATATGATTATCGTTCCTGATGCATTAGAAGCGTATCTAAGCAGTTTTGTTGATTTTAAATATTCTCAAGGATTTGATGTGACTGTATTGACGCTCACTGAAGCTGGTAGCTCAGCCTCAAATATCAAAAATACCATCGCAGATCATCTTCAGACTGATCCTATGCTGGAGTATGTGCTGTTAATTGGTGATGTGGATGGTTTTGCAGCATTCCCATCTTTCTACTATGGTCCTGAGAATGATGTCACAGACCAGCAGTTTACTCATATAATTGGAGATGACACTACTCCAGACGTTTTTATAGGACGATTGTCAATAGACTCAATATCAGACCTTATAGTTATTATTTCTAAAACAATACGCTATGCGAGAGATCCACTGGCGTTTGATAGTAACTGGCTTAATAGGGGGCTAGTTGTAGCTGGTAATTATTCAAATACTTATCCCATACCTATTACGCCCAAGTGGACATCATACTGGCTAAAGGATGAGCTAGTTGAATACGGATATTCTCAGGTTGATACGGTATTCTATCCACCTACTCAGCAGGGATCGTCTTATATTGTACCAATCATAGATAATGGGGTAGGAATAGTAAACTATAGAGGATGGGGAGATGCCAATGGCTGGCACTATCCAGAGTTCCATGTTGATGATGTTAATGATCTAAATAACGGATGGCTTACACCGGTTTTTATGAGCTATGTTTGTAATTCAAATGATTTTGCTAATAATGTAGATCCATGTTTCGCTGAAGCTATTTTAAGGGGAGGAACCCCCACAGTTCCAAAAGGTGGAGTTGCTTTTGTAGGTCCTTCTGATCTTCACACCAGTACTAAATATAACAATGTTATAAACGCATATATGTATGACGCAATGTTGAACCATGGTGTTGTTGAGTTAGGACCTGCGATGCAGGCCGGGCAGTCTGGCCTTAATAAAGAATTTCCAGCACAAAATGGTTCTGGTGAGGCACAAGAATTCTATGCGAATGTGTATAATATTTTGGGTGATCCATCGTTGCAGGTTTATCTTGGTACCCCTGACCAGTTTAATATCTTAGCTAACTCTGTCTCAAAGGTTGATGAGTATGTGCACTTAACCATAACTGATACGGATGGATTGCCGGTTAATAATGCAGTAATTAGTCTAATGGGAGACGGCCAGTTACTAGGTAAAGGTATTACTGATGCTACAGGGCAATTTGCAGTAACAATAGAGCTGAATAATCTTGTAAATATTGATATATATGCTAATAAGTCTGGATTTATACAAGGGCATCTTAATATTGCAATTGATGAAAATGGTACAGAGAGTAATCTCGCTATATCAGAGATTATCATTGATACAGGTGATCAATCTGCAAGTGCGGTACTTGGAACTGAATTTACTCTTAGTATAGTTTTACAAAATTTATCTGCTAATGAAACGATTGGAGGTGCTGACGCATTGGTAACTTTTTCAGACTATGTTTCCCCATCATCTTTTAGTATTGAAGTGCCATCAATAGACCCTGGAGAATCTGTTACTATCAGTAATATGGATATTACAGCCCTTGGAACAGATGCTGGCAGCTCAATAATTGGCAAGTTTGAAGGAGTTAATAATAATGAAGTAGTTCGACACTTTGCCGTAGAGATTCAAAATCCATCGTTTGCTATAGAATTCAATAATCAACCGAGACCTGGAGACCAATTCCAGACTGAGATGTTAATTACAAATTTCTCGCCTGGGTATTATGAACAGGTATCAGTTGGTATTACGCCATTATCTGATGGTGCCCAGATTTCTACAAATAGCTCTATAGAGCAGCTAATTGATTTGCTTCCTTTTCAATCAACCATATTTTCATCAGATTTTGATATAGAGTTGACGGATGTTGCCTATGGTAGTGACATTACATTCCTTGTGCAACTACAGAAAGCAGGTAATGTGTTTCACTCACAAGAGGCAGTACTACACATACCTCCTCAAGAGGACTTCTACCCAGTGGCTCCAGATAATTATGGATATTGGGCATACGATGATACAGACGAAGGCTACAGTCAGAAACCAATTTTTGATTGGATAGAACTAGATCCTCATTATGGTGGCGAAGGTGGAACACACTACCAGCTGGATGATGATGAGCATATAGATATTGCTCTCCCTTTTGATTTTAAATATTACGGGATTGACTATGAACAAATAACTATAAGCTCAAATGGGTGGACATCATTCGAATTATGTGATATTGATTATTTTTGGAATATGTCTATACCAATGTATATGGGTCCAAAGGCAATGCTTGCTCCATTCTCGGATGATTTAGAGACAATAGACTCTGATGATGATGGTGAAATAGATACTTGGATAAATGTTTTCACCAGACATGATGAATCAGATGGCCGATTTATAATTGAATGGTCAAGAGCATTGAATGGGTATGATGAAATTACTGAGGAAACTTTTGAGGTGATATTATATAGTCAGGAGGCAATGCCAACGTATTCAGGTAATGGGGTGATAGAATTTCAATACCTAGATATAGATGATGTTGATGTTACTAAAAACTACTCAACTGTTGGAATTGAGTCACCAGATAAGGGTGATGGTTTACAGTATGTATTTAATAATGTTTATTCGAATGGTGCTGCACCACTTGAGAATGAGAGGGCTATCAGATTTACTACAGAAGCTCCGTCAAACTACGTTGGTTTATTAGATATCCAAACCGAGCCATTTCCTTTGGCTTTTAGCCTAGATAGTCCATATCCAAATCCATTTAATCCTATATCCTATATTGGTTTGAAAGTGCCTAAAACCGAAGAGGTCTCAATTTGTATTTATGATCTAATGGGTAAAGAAGTCGTTCAATTGTATCAAGGTGTATTGGTTGGTGGGCAATACCAATTTACCTGGGATGGTATGAATAACAATGGCTACTATGTTGCTTCGGGAACTTACTTTATAATGGCCAGTAGTAAAGAAAATAAACATACAAAGAAGCTAGTCTTTCTAAAGTAATGGATTATAAAATTACTATTTATTCAACCTCTTGGTGTGGCCCATGCAAATCAGCAAAGCGCTTACTTAGTGAAAAAGGCATGGAGTATGAAGAGATTGATATTGAAAAAGAGGGCATGAGTAGAGAGGATTTATATGAGATTACAGGTGGGAGAACAGTACCACAAATTATTATAAATAATGTGACGGTTGGGGGCTTCGATGATCTAATGGCTATGGACAGGGAAGGGAAATTGTAAATTTGAATAAATTTATCAGTCCTTTGATCAGGGTTCTCATTACAGTGGGCACCCTGTTTTTATTTTTAGAATGCGCTGGTAGAGTCAAACCATGGAAATTTAATGATACGCATGCTCTAGATGTTCGTATTCTAGGTACCGAACAGTGGCTATTAAAAACAAAGAGAGATATGAATTATCTTGATAGGATAATGAAAAAGCAGTTGCGTTATTATCTTGATAAAGATTTAAGAATTTATGATAGAATTGAGCCAAATTATGAAATAATGAAAACATCTGTTAGTTCAATTGACAGTATATTGAGCAGCATTGTTTTTATCTATGATGATTTAAGAAATACAGACCAAGATAGCCTAGAATCAATACCTGTCGATACATCTGTTTCATACAGAAAAATCATTGAGACAAATAGCCAAAAAATACTGGAGTCTCAAGAACTATATTTAAAAGCAATGGAGAAGCTAAAAAAAGGATTTAAAAAAGATCAAAAATATCTTTTCATTATTGAAGAATCATACAAAGATTTTCCCAATACCTTATACGATCTTAGGTTTAAGAGACAGAAATTGAATCCAATTTTTGGCAGATTAAATACAAAACTTAATCGTGCTATTTTTAATGATGATGGCTATACTGATTCTAAAAGTATTATTGGACTGTCAAAAAAAATAGAGGACTATAAAACAAGAATGGATAGATATGAAAAATTCTTGTCAAATATAGATAAAATAGCGGTTAAAGAGGCAGGAGGATATATTGTACTTAGTTCTTCAAAGAAAAAGAATTTTAAATATATAATAAAGTACAAAGAAGGTCTGGAAGAGTACCTTGATATTTTACATCAAATCAGGAAAATGGGAGAATCGATTTAGAATTTTATTTTTTTTTCAGGTATGTGACTTTATGCACTTTTTTGTATTTATTACTACTTAGAACAACATAGTAAATTCCATTTGCAACTTGTCGACCATTCAAATTAGTGCCGCTCCAGGAGAGGGTTGTGAGCGTCTCTTCCTTATATATTTCAGAGCTTTTCCATAATTTTCTACCCAAGTTATCAAAAACAGTCAAATAAATTGTTTGTGGCCCCAATAATTGTAAAGGGAAGAAGACTGCGTCTCCATGGGATGGGTTTGGGTAAGGATCAAAACTTGTAACATCTTCCGAGTAGCCATCCGTAAATTGAAGTGTATAATTCCAAAAGGATTCACTTTCCTCGATTGCAGAGACAAGAACAGATATCCATTCAATACCTAAATTTGGATCAATATTTATATCATCCCCGAATCGGACAGTCCAATTTTCTAGTCCAATTTGTTTTATTATTGCAACAAGTGAGAATTTTCCTTCTACTGTGGATAGCCTAATCCTAACCGGAGATTCAGCGATAACCGAATAGTATTTGCTCTCGTAGAGTTCAAGTGATTGGTTATATATGGTCTCTGTATCATTTTCATTGAAAATAATATACTCCTCAGATGGACCGTTGACTACTGTTCTATAGCCACTGGATTCTTCGTATCGATAGAGGTCAGCATCATCACTATCACTAAGTATTCGGTTTGCAATACACATCCTTTTGTATGCATCCTCAAATGACGATCCAAATGGCTCTAAGGCTTCATCAATTGATGCAAATGTAACATCCTCAAATGCATTGACCTTTTCTCTTGATTTTTCCCAGCATCTTTTGATTGTCTGTTGCCCACCCATGTGTTCATCAATATACTGGAAGAATATAAATGATCCGTATTCGTGCCATTGATTAGCAAATGTGATTGATCTATTTGGTGATGAAAACCAAGAGGCCATGTATCTGTATAGATCATTTATATCATCATACAACTCATCCTCACTCCAAACAGCAGTGGCTTCCATAAGCCATGGGCTTTGTTCAAACGCATGACAATTATAATCAAACTGGATGGAGTGGAA
>MDTG01030142.1_pt1 | contig 10426 bp, 8 predicted proteins | sample 811421 | NCBI WGS metagenome assembly MDTG01 (sample SAMN05326645, study PRJNA326480) | marine metagenome | isolation source: seawater | place: Pacific Ocean: South East | collected 2011
CTCATATTTTCCAGAAAGTTTTTCTAAATCAACAAATTGGTGTGAGACATTTTGATAATCATCTAAAATGGCAACTTTAAACATTTTTAATTTCCTTATTAGACAAAAACAAACCTAATATAATTAATATTGCGCCAATCAGGTGAAAAAATTGAAATTGTTCTCTAAAAAAAGAAATTGCCATTAAAGTACTAAATAGAGGTATCAAAGATAAAAAAATTCCAGCTCTATTTGCTCCAATAATTGAGACTGCACCTGCCCAACAATAATATGAGCCAATACTAGGAAATATAGCAAGAAAAATCAGAATATAAATAAGATTGGTGTCAAACTCGATTTTTTGATTCTGATAAATTTCATAAAGAAACTGAGGGAATATAAAGATTAATCCAAAAGTGCATAAAATATGAACTAAGGTTAAAAGAGGCAAATCAAATTTTTTTTTCTTCAAAAAAGCCGAATAAAGACCCCATGAAATAACTCCTCCTATCATTATCAAATCTCCTTTATTAAAGTTTAAAGATAATAAAATATTTAAATTTAGTTTAGTAATAATTGCTAAGATTCCAATTACAGAAATTATAAGTCCTAAGATTTGATACTTGTTTGTTTTTTCAATCTTAAATATGAAACATAATAAAATTATGATTGCTGGAATAGCGGTATTAAATAGTGAAGCATTTATTACTTGTGTATAAACAAGAGATAAATAAGTAAAAGAATTGAATAAACCAACACTGGTAAGTGACAAAAAAAGTAATAAAGGTATGTTATTTAAAATCGTATCTTTGTATTTTATTATTTCTCTAAAAGTAAAAGGAAGAAGTATCAGCCATACTAAAGACCATCTAAAAAAAACTAATGACATAGGTGGTATATTTGAAAAAAAAGCAAATTTTCCAATCATAAAATTACAGGCCCAAAATAATGTTGCACATATCAACATAATATACGCCTTGGTATTTTGCATATATTAACTAAATCTTGTTGAGCTATAAGGTTTCAAGTGTAAATTGGTATTTTCTTTAGCTATCATTCCTGATACGATCTTTCCAGATATTGGTCCTAATGTCCATCCTAAATGATGATGTCCAAAACAGTAAAATACATTTTTGTAATTTTTAGATGGTCCCATTACTGGAAGAAAATCTGGTAATGTAGGTCTAAATCCAAGCCATTCATCCTCATGTTCTGGCAAGTCTCCTAACATATATTTTGCGTTATTTATAAGATTTTTAATTCTTGATTTTGATAAAGGATTTTCAAGACCACCAAATTCTACTGTTCCTACTACTCTTAACCCTTGCTCCATGGGGGTAATACCAAACCCTCTATTAGAAAATATCACTGGTCTAGACAAAAGGTGGTCACAATTTTTAAAATGAATATGGTATCCTCTTTCAGTATCTAAAGGGATATTTTCTCCAAGATTATCTGTTAATTTTTTTGAAAAGGCACCACTGGCAATTATGATTTTATCAAACGTATATTTTTGGTTGTCAGTTTCAATGATGGGTTTTTCATTATCAAATTTTATGTCTTTCACATTTAATTTTCTGAAACTTCCACCCTTTTTTAAAAAAAGATCATAAAATTTTAAAAGAATTTTCTTCGGATTTCTAGCATGCCTTGCATAGGGATAATAAACACCCCCATGATAGAAATTCTTTATATTTGGCTCTAAGTCATGTATCTCTTTTTTGTTGACTAGTTGCTGTTTCACCCCCAACTCATTTCTTACATTAATTTCTAATTCTCTACTTTTTAAATCTTGGTCGTTCCAGATATATAATATCCCTTTGTTTTCAACTAACCCGTCTAAGTTGATTTCATCAAACAATTCATCATAAGCTGGTAAAGCTAGATCTAAAATTTGATGCATATATTTCGCTGTATGCATCATCTTATTTTTTGAAGTATTCATAATAAACTTAATAAACCATGGAATCATTTTTGGGACATAGCTCCACTTAAGCGCAAGAGGACCAGTCGAACTTAATAACATTGCTGGTACATCAGATAAAATGTCTGTTCTATTTAAAGACAAGGAAGCATATGGCGAAAAATGTCCAGCATTTCCATACGATGCTGCTGGACTACCAGGTTCATCTCTGTCAAATAATGTAACCTCAAATCCTTTTTTTTGTAAAAATAAAGCATTAGAGATGCCTTGTATGCCTCCACCAATTATTCCAATTTTTATTTTATTATTCATTTAAAATGTATATCGCTTTTTTTTTATAAATTTTAAGCGACAAATTATACTTATGCTATTGACTGCTGGTTATGAATTTTAGCACTCATAACTATCCCCAAACCAACCATAGTCGCAAGCATTGAAGATCCTCCATAGGACATAATAGGTAAAGGTGAGCCAACGATTGGCAACATACCGAGAACCATGCTCATATTTGTTACTACATAAACAAATATAGATGCGCCAAAACTATAACAAAATAATTTTGCAAAATAACTTCTAGAAATTGATCCTATTTTAATAATTCTAAAAATTATGATTGCATAAATCAAAAGAAGAAAGACTGACCCGATAAAACCAAATTCCTCTGAAAAAAGGGTAAAAATAAAATCTGTATGTTTTTCAGGAAGAAATTCTAAATAACTTTGTGTTCCTTTTAAAAACCCTTTTCCAAAAAAACCTCCTGAACCAACTGCAATTTTTGATTGAATTATTTGATATCCCGCACCTAATGGGTCTCTATCTGGATTCAAAAAAGTTAATACTCTTAACTTTTGGTAAGGTTTTAGAAATGAAATTATAAAGGGAAGGGAGATTACTGAAATTAAAAACGTATAAAAAAAATACTTATGATTTAATCCTGCAAACCATAAAACCATTAACCCACTTATAGATATTAATAATGATGTTCCTAAATCTGGTTGTATGATTACTAAACTCATTGGTAAAAAAATTATTATCAAAGATGTTATTATTGAGTAAAACGAATTTACATTTTCTAATCTCCTCCTATGAAAATATTTTGCTAAACAAAGTATTATGAATATTTTCATTAATTCAGATGGTTGAATATTTATAAAATATAAATCTAACCATCTTTGTGATCCAGAAGCTGTAATTCCAAAATTAATTGTCCAAATCAACATTATTACAACAATTACATAAGTAAAATATCCAATCGAAAACCAAAATCTAATGTTAAAAAAAGAAATTACCAACATTAAGCTAATGAAAATAAAAAACTTAGTAAAATGACTTTTTGTATGAAAAAGAATTTCTCCACCATCTGTAGAATACATTGTGGCTAGACTGATAAAACCTAATAAAATAATACAAGCTAGTAATATAAAGTCTAATTCTCTAAATTTTCGTAGAAAACTATTTTTATCAGTCAATCTATTGTGTATATACATTTAAATATCCAAATACTTTTTACTTTCAAAATTTTTTCTAATCTCATGTCTATCAATAATTTTTTTAAATAATTCTTTTGCTAATGGCGCAGCAACTGTTCCTCCCGAGCCACCGTGTTCAATTAAAATACTTATAGCATACCTTGGATTTTTATAAGGTCCATAAGCTATATATAATGCGTGATCTCGTTCTTCATACGGTATCTCAAAAGTTTTTAAATCTAATTCACGGTCCTGTTTTGTAATTCTTTTGACTTGAGCGGTCCCTGTTTTTCCTGCAAATTGATATTTAGGGTCTTTAAGACGAGACCTGTATGAAGTTCCCCTAACCTCATTTGTTGAACTAAACATTGCGTCTTGCACGATCTGAATATTTTTTGAGTTCTTATAAAGTGGGATAAACTTGTCCTCTTTAAAATTTTCATGATTATTATTTAAAACTATTTTTGGATAAATTTTATAACCTCCATTCGCAATTTGAGCTGTCATTAAACACAATTGAATTGGAGTGGTTTGTATATAGCCTTGACCTATTCCAGTAATAATTGTTTCACCAAGTAACCAATTTCTTCCTAGCGCATTCTTTTTCCAAGTGGTGCTTGGAATTAAACCATTTTTTTCATTTTCAAAAAGACCATTAAATACTCTTTTTCCTAAGCCAAATTTCTTGGCTGTTTCACTCAATTTATCAACACCAAGTCTTCTTGCGACTTCATAAAAATACGTATCACAAGATTGCTTCATTGCTTCTCTTAAATTCATAAATCCATGACCTTCTTTTTTCCAGCAATGATAAGTTTGTCCATACATATCTTTTTTTCCTTCACACTTAACAGTAAAATTAGGTCTGATTATTCCATTATCCAGTGCCGACAATGCTACGATAGGTTTAATAGTTGATCCTGGAGAATAATTACCTGATAAAGTTTTATTTACGAGTGGTTTCATTGGATTATTTCTTATAAGTTGCCAATCATCTTGACTAATCCCAAATACAAAATTATTTGGATTAAATGATGGCGAGGAGTGCATTGCAATTATTTGGCCAGTGAAAATATCCATAACACAAATTGAACCTGCTTTCTCTGATAATAATTGATTTGCAAGTTTCTGGACTTCAGTATCAACTGTAAGCTTTATCGTTTTTCCTTTATCACCATTTTTAAAAGCTAACTGACTTATTCTTCTTCCAAATGCATTGACTTCGTATCTCTCAATCGAATTATCACCGATTAAGTCATTCTCAAAAGATTTTTCTAAACCAATCTTTCCAACTTTTAAACCAGGAACAAATTTTTCTTTTATAAGTTCGTTTAATAAAATATCATTTTCATTTGCTTGACTAACGTAACCAAGAATATGTGTAAAATTTTCATCAAATGGATAATTCCTTGATATAGAAATAATAGGTTTTACCCCATTTAAGTCATATAAATGATTATTTATTTTTGAAAATTTTTCCCAACTAAGATTGTCAGCAACAATAAGAGTTTCCCACGGCTTTATTTCATTTTTTTTTTTTAAAATTTTTTGGTATGTCCTATCTGATAATTCCAAAATATCTTTTACTCTAGTAATGACATATCTAAAATTCTCTACTTGCTCTGGTACTATATGTAATTGATAGGACTCAAAATTTCCAGCAATAGTGTTTCCAAAGAAATCTTCAAAATCTCCTCTTATAGGAGGAAGTTTCCATTCTCTAATTCGATTTTTATCAGACAAAGTCAGATATTTCTTATTTTCTTTGACTTGAAGAAAAAATAATCGACTTACAATACCACCTAAAATAACAATCTTTGCAATTGATAAAATAAATATTCTTCTATTTATAGAATTTAATTTTATAACATTATCACTCTGGCTAATCATTGGCACCTTTCAAATAGTGATTAAAAAAATACGCTGCTGGTATATAAATTAAAAAAGTGAATAAATTATTAATTACATAAAACATTATATCTAAATCGTAAGAAAAAAATAAGAATAATACTGAATAGTTAATTGAATTAATTAAACTAATTACAAAAAGAAAATAAAACCAATCTTTTATTAAATGTGGTCTAATAGTCATGTTTCTCAAATATGAGGCAAATATACAAACTAACATATACGATAATGAGCTAAGCCCTAGGGGTAATCCAATGACTGTATCATTTATCAATCCTGCGAAAAAAACTAATAAATAATCAAAATTTAAATATTCTTTTAAGGAAAAGAAAAAAATCAATATAAAAGGAAAGTTAAATGAGAAGTATTCTATATTTAAATAGTTTAAATCAAACTCATTTAAAACTGAAATGTACAAAATAATAATTGGTAACCATGCATAAACTTTGAAGAAAACTCCTGTTTTTTTGAATTTAATCATTCAAATTTTTTCCTCTTCTAAAAATACAATCTCTGTATTCTTGAGTGCCAATTTTATAACCTTTTTTAAAGACTGTTTTTTGACACTTAGAGCTATAAATTAAATTTAATTTTAAAAATTCTAGCTCAGCTTCGTCTATTTCGTATTGTTCAATCTTGTTAGCTTGAACATTCATTTGTACTTGTAAATCATTAATTTCCTGCTTAAGCTGATTAGTTTCAGAATTTAAATACTTATTTCTTTCAATTAATTTTAAATTACTTTCATTTAGTATTTCTATCTCTTCGTTTAAAAGATTAAGTTTAATTTTTTCGGTATTAGATACTGAAATTTGTTGATTATTTTCTTTTAATTCAGCGTCTGTTTCACTTTTTTTTTGTGGTTCAACTTCAGCAAATACATACTTGAGTTGAGTAAAATCACTGTAAAAATTGACCAAATATGTTTTTTCTAAGACACTTAATTTTCCTACAGGTATTCCACTCCTAAAGATAGAGCCTGCTCCAGAAGTATAAGCTATACTATCATTCTTAATATTCTCGACTAAATTATCCTTTGTGTATTTTATTTCTCCTGAGTTTTCACCATTTCCAATAATAATTGCTTGTATGTTGCCAGGTATAATAGAAATAGGAACATTAGAATTTAAATCAGATAGTAGTAATACCCTTGAGGACTTATAATTTGCCTCAATTACTCTTCCAACAAGATAACTTCTATCATAAACATTCGTTCCAATTTTGATTCTATCTGCAGTTCCTTTGTTAATGATTATAGTTTTCAAGAAAGGACTTTGGTGATCAACAATCACTTTCGCTAAAATTTTATCTTTAGTAAGAGTATAATCTTCTATTAGCTCTTTAAGCTCTTTGTTTTCACTCTTTACTATTTCACTTGATATGTTTTGTGATTTTAATTTTTTTAATTCTTTTTCATTTTCTTTAAAATCACTATAAAAATTCGAATACTCTTTTATAACAACGAAGGTATCTTTTATAAAATTTTCAGGCAAAGAAACTATAAATGAAGATCTATATACAATCTCGTTAATGAAAGTTTTTAGTTTCTTAACAGGTGTAAAATTAATTCCTGATAGAATAATAATAAAAATCGATAAGAAGACTAAAGTTAATAAGGAAAATTTTTGTTTAGTGCTTTTTTTTAAAAACGCTGATCTAATAGCAATAATAAAATCATCTCTACTTGATGCCATTATCCTTAATATTCAGTCAACATGGTAGAGAATGTTTGTTCTTGATCTAGAGCTTTACCTGTTCCAATTGCAACACATGATAGTGGATCTTCAGCAATATGTACTGGTAAACCAGTTTCTTTGGAAAATCTTTTATCAATATTTTTCAATAAAGCCCCTCCACCTGTTAAAGTTAAGCCCATATCAACTAAGTCAGCCGATAACTCAGGAGGTGTTGCCTCTAATGCATCTTTTATTCCATCAACCATCTCTTTTAAAATATCATTCAAAGCTTCAGCAGTATCTTCCTCAGTAATATTTACCTCTTTAGGAGTACCAGATCTTAAATCTCTTCCTTTCACTGGATAAGTATTATCATTGGATGGTATTGCTGTGCCAATTTCTTTTTTAATTTTTTCAGCTGTACTGTCCCCAATCATTAAATTATATTCTTTTCTCATATAGTTTACCATAGCGCCATCCATAGCATCTCCAGCTACTCTTAAAGATTTTGAATAAACCAAACCTCCTAAAGACATAACTGCAATTTCACTTGTACCGCCTCCAATATCCACAACCATTGACCCGGTTGCTTCAGAAATTGGAAGATTGGCTCCTATTGCAGCTGCGATAGGTTCTTCAATCAACTGTACTCTTCTTGCACCAGCCGCAAGAGCACTATCTTGAATTGCTTTTCTTTCTACTGGAGTTGATCCAGTTGGTACACAAATTAAAATTCTTGGATTTGCGAAAGTTCTCCCTTTATGAACTTTTTTTATAAAGTGTTTAATCATTTCTTCTGTAACAATAAAGTCAGCTATAACACCATCTCTTAGCGGTCTAATTGCACTTATGTTTCCAGGAGTTCTACCAAGCATAGTTTTTGCCTCATCCCCGACAGCTAAAACTTGTTTTTTTCCACCTTGCTCAACTATTGCAACTACTGATGGCTCATTAAGAACTACTCCATGACCTTTCAGAACTACTAAAGTATTAGCTGTTCCTAAATCAATCGCCATATCTTGGCTCCAGATTTTTTTTATCCCATCAAAAACTCCCATTAAACTCCTCCTTTAATTTTTCTTGGTTCTATGTTTTTATAAAGAGATTTTTTTTCTCTCTTAATCAACATTTTATTTAAAGCATTAAGATAAGCATTTGCAGATGCTACTAAAGTATCGGTATCTGCTGACTGTCCAACAGTTGTTCTATCATTTTCCTCAATTTTAACACTTACAGTAGCTTGAGCATCAGTCCCTTCTGTTACAGCATGAACTTGGTACAAAGAAAGTTTTACATCGTGTGGATAGAGTTCTTTTATACATTTAAAGATAGCATCTACGGGTCCATCTCCTATTTGAGATGTTTTTTTTATATCTCCAAAAACATCTAATGTCATATCTGCTCTCTGTGGTTCGCCAGTTCCAGCAAATACTTTTAAAGATTTAAGATTTATTGCATTAATTTTATTATCAATAATCAAACTATCATCAACCAATGCAACAATATCTTCATCATAAATATGTTTTTTCTTGTCAGCTAAAATCTTAAATTTACCAAAAGCAGCTTGTACTACGTCATCCGTTACATCAGTGTAACCTAAGTCATTTAATTTATCCTTAAACGCATGCCTACCTGAATGTTTGCCCATAACCAAAGATGTTTTTTTTACTCCTACACTTTCTGGAGTCATAATTTCATATGTTTCTCTATTTTTGAGCATTCCATCCTGATGAATTCCTGACTCATGAGCAAAAGCATTCTTTCCAACTATTGCTTTATTAAATTGAACGGGAAAACCTGTTGCATTAGAGACAATTTTGGATGCCTTGCTTATTAGCTCAGTTTTAATTCCTGTTTCATATGGAAGCAAGTCATCTCTAGTTTTAATTGCCATAACTATTTCCTCCAAAGCTGCATTGCCAGCTCTTTCACCTATACCATTAATAGTACATTCAATTTGTCTAACACCAGCTGATAATCCTGATAATGCATTTGCAACTGCCAATCCTAGATCATTATGACAATGAGCAGAAATGATTGCTTTATCAATATTTGGTACATTATTTTTTATTGAAGTAATAGTTTTAGCAAATTCTTCTGGTATCGAGTATCCAACTGTATCTGGAATATTAATAGTTTTTGCACCACAATTAATTGCAAGTTCAATAGTTTTATACATAAAATCTAAATTTGTTCGAGTGCCATCTTCACAAGACCATTCAACATCATCAGTGAATTTTCTGGCATAAGTAACACTTTCTTTAATGGCGGCAAGAACTTGCTCATTTGACATATTGAGTTTATGTTTCATATGGACTGGGCTTGTAGAAATAAAAGTGTGAATTCGAAATCTTTTTGCAAATTTAAGGGACTCGTGACAAGCATCTATGTCTTTTTTAGTTGCTCTAGCTAATCCACAAGGTATTGAGTTTTTTATATTTTTGCTTATTGCGCTTACAGCCTCAAAGTCTCCAGGGGAAGAAATAGGAAATCCTGCCTCAATAATATCAATTCCCATTTCATCAAAAACTCTTGAAATTTGAATTTTTTCCTCAACACTCATAGAAGCTCCTGGTGACTGCTCACCATCTCTCATAGTTGTATCGAAAATGTAAACTTTATCTTTATCGGCCATAACAAATTTTTATAAATGAAATATACAACCTAACGTTTAGATTGCAAAATAAAACAGATAATTCGCCCCAATTTGGGACTAAATTTACTTCTTATCGCTATCTACTAATTTCTTTTTACCTATCCATGGCATCATAGCTCTTAAACTTGCTCCAACCTTTTCAACTGGGTGTTCAGCTAATTTAGCCCGAGTTGCGAGAAAGTTTTTTTGACCATTTTTGCACTCGTTCATCCACTCTTTAGTAAATTTACCTGACTGAATATCTGCTAATACTTCTTTCATCTTTTTTTTTGTATCTTCTTTATTTATAATACGAGGTCCCGATTGATATTCACCATACTCTGCTGTATTTGAAATAGAATAATTCATATTTGCGATCCCGCCCTCATAAATTAAATCAACTATTAATTTAACCTCATGGACAGTTTCAAAGTAAGCCATTTCAGGTTCATATCCAGCTTCTACTAAAGTTTCATAGCCATTTTTTATTAATTCAACTAACCCGCCACAAAGAACAGTTTGTTCACCGAATAAATCTGTCTCAACTTCATCTTTAAATGTTGTCTCAATTATTCCTGATCTACCTCCACCAACAGCAGATGCATATGACATAGCAAGATCTCTGGCTTTACCTGATCCATTTTGATGAACAGCAAATAGACAAGGCACGCCACCTCCTTTTTCAAATTCACTTCTTACTAAATGGCCTGGACCTTTTGGTGCAACCATAAATACATCTAAATCTTTTCTTGCTTTAATTAAATCGTAATGAACATTTAATCCATGAGCAAATGCAATACTCGTACCTGGTCTAATTCTTTGATCAATATGATTC
>MDTG01073170.1_pt1 | contig 10426 bp, 8 predicted proteins | sample 811421 | NCBI WGS metagenome assembly MDTG01 (sample SAMN05326645, study PRJNA326480) | marine metagenome | isolation source: seawater | place: Pacific Ocean: South East | collected 2011
GCAAAATGGTACCATTCGATCCCTCTAGACCACTTACTCTTCAAGAGTCAATTGATAGAGAGCCAAGATTTAAAGAAGAAATTAAAAATAATGTAAAAGTGAAAAAACTTTTAGAATTATCCTTAAAATTAGAGGGGCTTAATCGTAATATGGCCACTCACGCAGCTGGGGTTGTTATAGCTGGAAATCAATTGTCTGAGCAATTCCCTTTATATGTTGATCACAGTTCTAATTTAACTTTACCATCAACACAGTATGATATGTATTCATCTGAAAATGCAGGTTTGGTAAAATTTGATTTACTTGGTTTAAAAACATTAACTGTAATTGATAAAACAATTAAACGATTAAAACAAAAAAATATTAATTTAGATATTAGTAAAATAAACGATAACGATGAGAAGGTATTCTCTTTGCTTTCTACCGGAGAAACGACTGGATTATTTCAACTTGAAAGCGCAGGAATGCGTGATGCAATTAAGCAAATGAAGCCTAATAAATTTGATGATATAATTGCTCTCGTAGCTTTATACAGACCAGGCCCAATGAGCAACATACCTGTTTATAATGATTGCAAGAATGGAGTGAAAGAACCTGATTACATTCATCCAATCTTAAAAGAGATATTAAAATCAACATATGGAATAATCATTTATCAAGAACAAGTCATGCAAATAGCCCAAACACTCGCAGGCTTTACTGCAGGCGAAGCAGATCTACTACGAAGAGCCATGGGAAAAAAAAAGAAATCCGAATTAGATAAACAAAAAGAAAGATTTATTGCTGGAGCTATCAAAAAAGGTATCACAAAAGATGTAGCAAATTTTGTTTTTACAAAAATAGAACCATTTGCTCAGTATGGTTTTAATAAAAGCCACGCTGCTGCTTATGCATTAATAGCTTATCAAACAGCTTTTCTTAAGACATATTATAAAGAAGATTTTATTGCAGCTACAATGTCTACCGAATTAACTAGTACGTCAAAATTAAGAGAGTTTGTAGAAGAATTAAAAAAACTTAATATTAAGATTGTGAACCCATCCATTAACAAGTGTTATTCAGATTTCAGAGCAATAGATGGCAAAATTTATTATGGGCTAGGAGCAATTAAAAACGTCGGGTATGAAGCAATTAAAAACATAGTCATAGATAGGGAAAAAAAAGGAAAATTTAAATCATTTACTGATTTTATAAATAGAGTAAATGCAAAAGATGTAAATAAACTTCAACTTGAAGGTTTAGTCAAAGCAGGAGCTTTTGACGAATTTGAAAAAGATAGAAATAAGATCATGATTTCCATACCAAAAATTATACAAAAAATTAAAAATATTAATGAAGAAAAAAACAGTCATCAGACAAATCTTTTCGCTGAAAATGAAAACGAAAAAGATAATTTTGAGTTTGATGCGTCAACTCCATGGAAAAAGAAAGAGCTTTTGGCTGAAGAATTTAAGTCTATAGGATTTTATTTGACAGACCATCCACATAATGAATTTGATGAAATTTTTGATCAACTAAAAATAAAAACTTATAATGAATTTTATAATGATGATGAAAAAGAAAGCCTAGTTGCTGGAACAATAATGTCTATACAAGAAAAAAAAAGCGCTAAAGGTACACCTTATGCAATTGTAAAATTTAGCGACAAAAATTCTGAATTCGAACTATTTTTGTTTGCTGAAATATTAGTGTCTAATAGAGCTTTATTGAAAGAGTCCGAAACATTTGTTTTAAAATTGCAAAAAGAAATAAGTACTGAAAATAATGATAGAAAAAAAAGAGTAAACGTAAGAAAAATTTTGAGTCTTGAAAATCTAATAAACAAGCCCTTCACTAAAGTGACTATTGAACTTAGAAACAACAGCAATATAAATGATGTCAAAAAAATACTATTAGGTAAAGGCGATACAAAGATTAATTTAGTTGTAAAAGAAAAAAATAAAAAAGCTTATTATTCTTTAGAAGATAGTAGAGAGTTTAATCTAAATCATTTCAAAGCTCTAAAAGCTAAGAATTACGTTGAAAAAATAATAGTTTAGATAGTTGCTTTTTTAGCTTTATTGTATATATGTGTTAATAATTTCGCACACAGTTAAAAGGGCGTTGCCCTACCGGTCCATTTTTGGAATTACTGTGGTGGATTAACCGGGAAAATTATGAACGTACCAAAAGTAGATATTAAACAATTGTTAGAAGCAGGCGTGCACCTTGGACACAAAACCTTAAGGTGGAATCCGAAAATGAAAAAATTTATTTTTGGCGAAAAAAATTCAATTCACATTATAGATTTAACACAAACAGTTGACTTTATTAAAAACGCTTTAATGCAAGTTCATAAAGTAATTTCAAACGGTGGAAAATTATTGTTAGTTTCAACAAAAAAACAAGCATCAGAACAAATAAGCGATTTAGCTAAAGAAACGGGGCAGTATTACGTAAATTATAGATGGCTAGGCGGAATGCTTACAAATTGGAACACTATACAAAATTCTATTAAAAGATTAAAAAAATTAGAGGATCAATTATCTAAAGAAAATCTAGGCTTTACAAAAAAAGAAATACTAAAATTTGGTAAAGAAAAGGAAAAACTACAAAGATCATTGGGTGGAATTTCTGAAATGAAAAAAACACCTGATTTAATTTTTATTATAGATACTAATATTGAGTCTTTGGCCGTATCAGAAGCAAAAAAATTAGGCATACCAATTATAGCCATACTTGATACCAATTCAGATCCAACTGGAATAGATTTCCCAATCCCTGGTAACGATGATGCAAGAAGATCGATTAATTTATATTGCGATCTTTTAAAAAATACCATCAAGGATGCTGAAAAATTAATTAAGGAATCGAGTCTAAAGAACGAAGAAAAAAAATCAGATAAAATAGAAAAAAAATAATTTTTAAAAAAATGTCAAATAAAGATTTGTTGGACAATATAAAAAAATTAAGAGAATTGACTGGCGTAGGTTTCAAAGATTGCAAATTAGCTCTTGATGAAAATAAAGGGGATATAGAAAAATCAATTGAATTTTTAAGAAAAAAAGGAATCGCAAAAGCCTCAAAAAAAATGAGCCGAACTGCCTCAGAAGGATTAGCTTTAGTGAAAGAAGATCAAGGTCAAATTTCATTAATCGAGATTAATAGCGAAACAGATTTTGTTGCAAAAAATAGTGATTTTATAAATTTTTGTAAAGAATTATCTGAAATTAACTATCAAGTAAAAGGAAATTTAAATAAATTGAATGAAGCTAAAATGAATAATGGAATTTTAGTTAAAGATAATCTAGTGAATTTAATTGCAAAAATTGGTGAAAAAATCACGATAAGAAGATCTAATTTTTTTGACAATTCTAATGGATCGAATTTTTTTTATGTTCATTCTGCACTTGATAACGGAATTGGAAAAATAATTTCTGTTGTTAAATTGAGTGAAATAGTTAAAGGTAAAAATGATGAAATAGGTAATAAAGTAGCTATGCATATAGCTGCATCAAATCCGTTATCTATTGACAAAGATGGAATTAAAAAAGAAATAATTGAAAAAGAATTAGAAATAATTAAAGCTGAATTAACTAATTCAGGAAAATCAGCTGAGATAGCTGATAAAATTTCAAACGGAAAATTAACGAAATTTTTAAATGACAATTCACTTCTAAACCAGCTTTGGATAATGGACTCAAAGAAAAAAGTTTCTGAAGTTTTAAAAGAAAACTCAGTTGATAAACCGCTAAAGATAATAGACTTTGTAAGATATAAAGTTGGTGAAGGAGTTTAAGAGTGAGTGGTGAGTTTAACGAAAAAAATTACTCATTAAAAATGGATAAAAGTATTCAATCTTTAAAAAAAGATATGTCAACTCTAAGAACAGGAAGAGCGAACGCTAATATGCTCGATACAATTAAAGTTGATGTCTACGGGCAACTGATGCCAATTAATCAGCTTGCAACCGTAAGTGTTCCTGAGGCAAGATTAATTTCAATACAAGTATGGGATAAATCTAACTCAAATTTAATTGAAAGTGCTATTCAAAAATCAGAGCTAGGTATTAACCCTCAAATAGATGGTCAAATAATTAGATTAAGAATTCCTGATTTGACCGAGGAGAGAAGAAAAGACTTAATAAAAATATTAAAAAATATGGGTGAAAAGTCTAGAATTGCCATAAGAAATATAAGAAGAGAAGCTAATGAGGAGTTAAAAGAAAAACTTAAAGATAAGAGTATATCAGAAGATAATAGCAAAAATTTCGAAAAGAATATTCAAAAACTAACTGACGCAAATATAGAAAATATTGAAAAAATTTTATCTGACAAAGAAAAAGAGATTATTCAGATATGAATAAACTAAACCATGTAGCTTTTATCATGGACGGTAACGGTAGATGGGGAAAAAAAAGAGGAAGGGGACGAAATTTTGGTCATTTAAAAGGAGTTGAAACAGTAAAAAAAGTTGTAAAAAATTCTATTAAACTAAATATACCAATAATTACATTTTACGTTTTTTCATCAGAAAATTGGAAAAGACCAAAAAAAGAAAAAAGTTACTTATTTAATCTCATACAAAATTATTTCTCAAAAGAATTAAAATTAATTATTCAACAAGGTATCAGAATTAATATTTTAGGTGATATCACAAGATTTTCTTCAGATTTAAGGTCAACATTAAATAAATCAATGCTACTAACGAAAAAAAACAAAAAAATCATCGTTAATTTAGCTTTAAACTATGGGTCTAATATTGAAATATTCCAAGCGTTTAAAAAAACTAAAGGAAGGCTAACACTTAAAAACTTTGAGAGAAACTTATATACTGGAGGTATGCCTAATCCAGATATACTTATAAGAACAGGTGGCTACAAACGATTGAGTAATTTTCTATTATGGCAATTAGCATACACAGAACTTTTTTTTTTAAAAAAACTTTGGCCAGACTTTCAAACAAATGATTTAGTTAAAATCATTAAAGATTTTAAAAACATAGCAAGAAATTATGGAAAAATATGATTTTAAGTAATTTAAAAAAAAGGTTAATTACATCAATATTCCTTCTCCTTTTGATAGTTTTAATTTTTAATTCAAGTTTTATATTTTTATACACATTGATTGTGATGGGAATTTTATCTGTAATAGAATTTAATCGAATTACGAAAAAAATAAAAATTAATAGAAATATATTATTCTTTCTTAATTCATTTTTTATTATTTATATTTTTATTTTTTGTTCAACATTTTTTGTTTTTTCTCAATATCAAGAGTTAAAAATTATTTTGTTTCTATTATTATTAGTTTGCATCGCTTCAGATATCGGAGGCTTTATTTTTGGCAAAACTTTTAAGGGTCCGAAATTAACAAAAATAAGCCCTAATAAAACATTTGCTGGCGCTTTTGGAGCAATTTTTCTTTCATTAGTTTTAATTATATTTATATTTTTTTTATTAGATATGCCCATAAACTTAACAACAATAATAACTGTTATAACGACATCAGTATTCTGTCAGGCAGGAGATTTATTTTTTTCATTTTTAAAAAGAAAAGGAAATTTACAAGACACTGGAAATATATTACCAGGACATGGGGGAGTCCTTGATAGAGTCGATGGAATATTAATTGGAATTCCATGCGGTTTAATTATTTACTTGTCATTAATTAAATGAAAAAAACGATAGCAATTTTAGGTTCAACCGGCTCAATAGGAACCCAAACTTTAAAAATAATAGATAAAAAAAAAAATAATTTTAAAATTTTTTTACTTTCTGCTAATAAAAATATAATTGAAATTAATAGACAAATTAATAAATATAATCCTCAATATTTTTTAATCTCAGAATATGAAATTTATAAGAAAATTAAGAATAAATGCAAATTCAAAAAAATTAAAATCATAAATAAGATCAATGATTTAAAAATAAAAAAAAAAATTGATATTACAGTCTCTGCTATTCCGGGTATAACTGGCTTGCCCCCCACATTATTATTTACAGAATTCAGTAAGAAATTACTCATAGCAAATAAAGAGTCAATAATTTGTGGATGGAATTTAATTAAAGGTATTGCAAAAAAAAATAAAACAAAAATTATACCAGTAGACTCAGAACATTTTTCTATATACAAATTAATTAAACAACACAATATCGACGAAATTAAAAAAGTTTACCTTACAGCTTCGGGTGGTCCTTTTTTATATTTTAATAAAAAAAAATTAAAAAAAATTAAACCACAATTTGCTCTTAAACACCCCAAGTGGAGAATGGGTAAAAAAATCTCAATCGATTCTGCAACTTTAATGAATAAGATTTTAGAAATAGTTGAAGCCCATAAATTATTTAAAATACCCTATAATAAATTAGATATTTTAATTCATCCAAACTCTTTAGTGCATGCAATAATTCAACTTAAAAATGGTTTATGTAAATTTATATATCATGATACTTCTATGATAATACCCATAGCAAATGCTATTTTTGAAAAAAATATTGACATAAAAGATTTTTATAATCCAAAATCAAAAGAAAGATTTAATAAAAATTTAACTTTTCTTGAGGTAAATCAAGAAATATTTCCCACTATAAAACTTAAAAAAATAATTTATAAAAATCCTTCGACACCAATTATTATAAATGCTTCAAACGAAGTTTTAGTTGATCAATTTTTGGCAAAAAACGTAGCTTTTTTTGATATATACAAATTCATAATGAGCGTACTAAAAGATAAAAATTTTAAAAAGTATGCTATAAGATCTCCTAAAAACATAAATCAAATAACTACAATTAGTAATTGGGCAAAAAAAACAACTTTGAAAAAAATTATTAAATCATGAGAAAATTGTTAATAATATTTATAATTTCCGTTTTCCATTTTTCATTTCTTAAAGCCGAAGTTATCAAAAATGTAATTATTAATGGAAATAAAAGAATTTCAAATGAAACAGTGATAATTTATGGTGATATAAAAATAGAAAAAAATTACTCAGAGGAAGATCTCAATAATTTAATTAAAAATTTATATTCAACAAATTTTTTTAAGAATGTAGACATTAATATAAATCAAGGCAATTTGATAGTAAATTTGGAAGAATATCCGATATTAAACCAATTAATAATTATTGGTGAAAAAAGTAATAAGTTTAAAAATGAAATAAAAAAAGTAATACAACTAAAAGAAAAAAGATCTTTCATAAAATCTTTTTTAGCAAATGATTTAGAAAATATAAAAGATCTCTATTCTTCACTAGGATATAACTTCAGTAAGGTTGAAGCAAAAATAAAAGAGATTGACTCCGAAAACTTTGATTTAATTATTAATATTGAAAGAGGAAATAAGACAAAAATTAAAAAAATTACTTTTTTAGGAAATGACAATGTAAGATCTAACAGACTGAGAGAAGTTATTGCCTCCGAAGAAGATAAATTTTGGAAAGTAATTTCTAATAATACTAATTTAAGTGAAAATTTATTATCATTAGATGTTCGATTACTTACTAATTATTACAGATCCAATGGATATTACAATGTATCTATAAATTCTAAGACAGCTAAAGTAAATGAAAGCGGAGATGCAGAAATAACTTATTCTATAGATGAGGGTAAAAAATTTACAATTAAAAAAATTTCTACAAACGTAGATAAAGTTTTCGATAAAGAAATTTTTTTTCCATTAAATGACATTTATAAAGATTATGTTGGAGAGGTCTATTCCCCTTTCAAAATTAAAAAGCTTTTAGATAAAATTGATGAATTGATAGCAGATAATAATCTACAATTTGTAGAACACAATGTCCAAGAGCAATTAGACGAAAATACTGTTTCAATTATATTTAATGTTTTTGAGGGAGAAAAAAAATTAGTCGAGAGAATTGACATATTAGGGAATAATGTAACAGTTGAAGGTGTTATAAGAGGAGAACTTTTAATTGATGAGGGAGATCCCTATACAAAATTAGGATTAGAAAAATCTGTCGCAGCTCTTAAAGCTAGAAATATATTTAAAGATATAACTTATGAAGTAGAAGATGGTAGCGAAAGTAACCTGAAAAAAATAAAATTAAATGTTGAGGAAAAACCTACTGGAGAAATTTCAGCTGGTGCTGGTGTTGGAACTAATGGCGGATCTTTTGCGGTTACTGTTAAAGAAAATAATTACCTTGGCGAAGGTAAAGGACTAGCTTTTGATCTGGATATAGACAAAGAGTCTTTGTCTGGAACATTTTCATATAGCAATCCAAATTATGATTTTTTGGGTAACTCAATTTTTTATTCATTACGAAGTGAAACAAATGATGTACCTACTAGAGGTTTCGAAAATAAGATTATTTCTGCAGGAGCAGAAACAAGCTTTGAACAATATAAAGATATTGATCTAAGCTTAGGTTTAACAGCTTCATATGACGACTTAACAACACTTAGCTCTGCATCTGATGCATTAAAAAAACAAAGTGGTGAATTTTCAGAAATTGCAGCCATTTATGCTTTTTCATTTGATAAAAGAGATAGAAAATTTATGCCAACAGATGGATCAATTGTAAAATTTAGACAAACATTACCAGTATTTGCAGACAAAGCTTCTATTGGAAATACATTTTCTGCCAGTAATTATTTTGCCTTTTCTGAAAATGTTGTAACAGCAACAAAATTTTACCTTTCAGCAGTAAACGGTATTGACGACGATGTAAGACTTAGTAAAAGGAGATCTTTAAGCACTTCAAGACTTAGAGGTTTTGAAAAAGGTAAAATCGGTCCTGTTGATGGTTCTGATCATGTAGGGGGTAATTATGCTGCAGCGTTGAATTTAGAGGCAAATCTACCTAATTTCTTGCCTGAAGACACAAAAACGGATGTAAGTGTATTTTTGGATTTTGGAAATGTTTGGGGCGTAGACTATGATAGTTCGCTTAATGATAGTAACGAGATAAGATCTTCTACTGGAATTACAGCTAGCTGGAATTCACCAATTGGACCAATGACTTTTGTGTTTGCTCAAACTATTAATGATGTAAGCACAGATAAAACTGAAACTTTTAACTTTAACCTAGGAACAACATTTTAAATGAAAAAAATGAAAAAAATTTTTATTATCTTAGCATTACTTACTTATCAAACTAATCTATTTTCAGATGTTCCACATTTTATTGATTTCAAATATATTTTGAATCAAAGTGATGCAGGAAAAAAGGCTCAAAAAACATTAAAACAAAATTTAGATAATGGTATCAAAAAGCTTAAAGAGAAAGAAAAAAATTTACAAAGTGAAGAAAAAAAAATAATTGAGCAAAAAAAGATTATTAATCCTGACGAATATAAGAAAAAAGTTAACGAACTAAGAAAAAAAGTTTCAAATTTACAAAAAGAAAGAAATAAAATATTAAACGATATAGCAGTAAAAAGATCTAAGGCTAGAAATGAACTTTTAAAAAACTTAAATCCAATTATTAAAAATTATATGCAAGAGAAAAAAATTAGAATAGTTTTAGATAAGAAAAATATATTATTAGCTGATGAAAATTTAGATATAACAAAAGAAATAATGGTTCTATTAAACAAACAAATTAAAACACTTAAGTTAAATTAAATTTGAATGTCATCAGGTTTTTTTTTAAGAAGAAAAAAAATATACATAAATGATATTTTTAAGAAAATTAAGATAAAAAAAAATTTTATAATTAAAGATATTAAACCTCTTTACTTGTCAAAAAAAAATGATCTGACCTTTTTTGACTCGATAAAATATAAATCAGATGCTATTCTTTGCAAAGCCAGTGCATGCATAACCACAAATAAACTAAGTAGTTATTTACCTGCAAAAACTGAAAAAATTATAGTTGATAATGTTTTATATGAATTAGCAAAAGCTTTAAAAATTATTTATCCTAAAGCAGATATTGATTATCCAGATTTAACACTTAAAAAACCACAAAAACAAAAGTATAAAAAAGTAAAATTTGGTAATAATGTTTTAATTGGAAAAAATGTTAAAATTGGTAATAACTCTATTATTGGTTCAAATACAATTATAGAAAATAATGTTCAAATTGGAAAAAATTGTATAGTTGGTGTTGGTGTAATTATTAAAAATTCAATAATTGGAAACAATGTAGTGATACAAGACAATACAAAAATAGGTCAAAAAGGTTTTGGATTTATCCCATCTAAAAAACAAAATTTAAAATTTCCTCATATAGGTAAGGTTTTAATCAAAGATAATGTTGAAATAGCAGCAGGTTGTACTATCGATAGAGGATCAGTTGATGACACAGTTATTGGAGAAAATACATATTTAGACAATCAAGTTCATATTGGTCACAACGTTAAAATAGGATCAAATTGTATGATTGCTGGCCAAGTAGGTTTCGCTGGAAGTTCAAATATCGGCAATAATGTTTCTATAGGAGGTCAGGCTGGAATTTCAGGTCATCTTAAAATTGGAAATAA
>MDTG01216490.1_pt1 | contig 10426 bp, 9 predicted proteins | sample 811421 | NCBI WGS metagenome assembly MDTG01 (sample SAMN05326645, study PRJNA326480) | marine metagenome | isolation source: seawater | place: Pacific Ocean: South East | collected 2011
ACAATATGATTTTTTTTCAGAAGATAGCCAGAAAAAATTTTTTTCAACCTTATACAAAATAACAAATCTTACTGATCGTATGGGAATGCGTTTAGAGGGTGAGTTTTTAAAAAATAATGTGAGCACCAATATAAGATCGGAAGGAATAACCAAAGGAGCTATTCAAGTTCCGGCAGATGGTTTTCCAATTATACTTTTGACCGACCATCCTACAATTGGAGGTTATCCAAAGATTGCAAATGTGATTTCAGCAGATTATGACTTGTTAGTACAAAAAAAACCCAGTATGTCTATTTCTTTTAAATTAGTAGAGATTTCTCAAGCTGAATTAGCTTTTCAATCTTATGAAAAAGAAATAGATAAAGCACTTAGTAAAATAAAAAAAGTATGAAATTTTTATATAAAATTCCTGGGCCAATTTTGATATTTTTTGGTGCCTTTTGTTTAAGTTTTGGAGGAATAATTGTAAAATTATTTGAGGGAGCTAACCTATGGCAAATTCTTTTTTGGAGGCAATTTTTTTTTACTATAGCAGTATGTTTATATTTAATTTTTGTTTACAAAAAAAATTTTTTTAACAGTTTTTATAAATCTGGTGTTCCTGGTTTTTTTGCAGGATTGATCCTGGGGTTTGGTTTTGCTGCTTATGTATTTGCGATGTATTACACCACTGTTGCCAATGTACTTTTTATAATTACAACAGAGACAATTTTTTTGGCGTTTTTTGGGTATATTTTTTTAAAAGAAAAAATTAGTTTAATAACTTTTATTTCAATTTTATTAGGAATGTTGGGAGTTTTATTGATTCTTGGTAATTCTTTAAGCATTCAAACTAGTGAACAATTTTTGGGAAATATCGTTGCATTTGCAATGCCAATTTCTTTTGCCGTACTTGTAATTATTGTAAGAAAATTTCCAAAAACTGACATGGTTCCTGCACAAGCCATAGCAGGTATTGTGGCTGCACTTATTGGTTATTTAGTTGCTGGGAAATTATTAATTTCTCCGTATGATATTTTCTTAGGTTTTATAGCGGGAACATTTCAAGTTGGATTTGGATTTATTTTAATTACCATTGGATCACAAAACACTCCTGCGGCAGTCGTTGGAATTATGATGTTGACAGAGGCAGTGCTTGGTCCCATCTGGGCAGGGTTATTTTTAAATGAAATTCCACCAATAAGTGTTATTTTTGGTGGAGGAATTATTATTTTAGCAATTTTATTTGAGTTTTTTTTAAGCAAAAAAGAATAGTTTTATATTTGACATTTATCTCCTTCTAGCAGAAAATAATGCTAATACGGGAGAGACCATTCAATTGGCGCCGAAGGAGCAACAGAACCCCGGAAACTCTCAGGCAAAAGGACCGTACATAATAACTCTGGAAAGAAGGCGTAGGCCTCACCGAAGGAGCCAAAATCTCTCAGGTAACTTAGACAGATGGGGTTGCAAGGGTTATTATGCATATACAAAGAACAACCTTATATAACTATCACAAAGAGCTTGGTGCCAAATTTGTTTCTTTTGCAGGTTATGAAATGCCTGTTCAATATACTTCCGGTATAGTTGAGGAGCATAAATTAACAAGAAGTAATGCGGGCCTATTTGATGTGTCACACATGGGTCAATTATCAATAGAAGGAAATGAAGAACTAGCAACAGAATTAGAAAAAATTATTCCAATAGATCTAAACAAAATAAAACTGAATCAATCCAAATATTCTTTCCTTACCAATGACGCAGGTGGCATATATGACGATTTAATTGTAACTAAAGTTGAAAAAGGCTTTAATATTATTCTCAATGCTGCATGTAAAAATAACGATTTTAAAATAATTAGTAATTCGCTTAAAAATAAATTTAAAATAATTTTACATAAAAATTTATCTCTTATAGCTTTACAAGGACCAAAATCATCAGAAATATTAGAAAAAATAATTAGCGGAGTTTCCTCACTTAAGTTCATGAATGGAAATAAATTTCTTTATAATGAGAGAGATATTTACATCACCAGGTCAGGTTATACAGGGGAAGATGGATTTGAAATTTCTATACCCAATGAATTTGTGGAAGATCTTACAAAAAAATTAATATCACAAAATGTAAAGCTCGTTGGTTTAGGAGCTAGAGATACTCTAAGACTAGAGGCTGGATTGTGTCTTTATGGTCACGATATAAATGAATCTACGAGTCCAATTGAAGCAAATCTGAAATGGGCAATTTCTAAAAGAAGAAGAGAAGAAGGTGGATTTACAGGTCACGAAAAAATCAAATCAGATTTAAATGGAAGTTTAAGTCGATTAAGAGTGGGTATAAAACCAGAAGGAAAGATTATAGCAAGAGAAGGGGTTAAAATTTTTTCTGAGAACGAAAAAGAAATTGGATCAATTACAAGTGGCACTTTTGGTCCAAGTGTTAACGGGTCTATTGCTATGGGTTATGTCAAATTAAAATTTTCAAAACCTGGAACAAAGATCTTGTTGGAAGTTAGAGGAAAAAAATATGGTGCCAAAATATCCGAACTTCCATTTTATAAAAAAAGCTATGTGAGGTAAAAATGAGTGAAAAAAAATTTTCAAAACAACATGAATGGGTTTCTGTAGCAGAAGATATCGCGACGATTGGTATTACAAAACATGCCGCAGAGATGTTAGGCGATGTAGTTTTTGTGGAATTGCCTGAAAAAGGAAAAAGTGTTGTAAAAGAAGGTCAAGCGGGAGTGGTGGAATCCACCAAAGCAGCAAGTGATGTGTATACTCCAATTACTGGTGAAATTACTGAAACCAATCAGTCTATAGTAGACGATCCAGCAGCGGTTAATAAAGATCCAGAAGGATCGGCTTGGTTTTTTAAAATCAAAATAAAAAATAAATCTGAATTAGAAGATTTAATGAGTAAAGCTGATTACGATAAATTTGCTAAGGAAAATCCTAATTAAAATGATTAATGACACATCAAAAGAATTTATAAGAAGACATATAGGTCCCTCAGAAGAAGACATTGAAGAGATGCTCAAAATAGTTGGAGCAGATTCTTTGGACGATTTAATGAAAAAAACTGTACCAGAAAATATTTTGTTAAAAGAGAAACTTAAAATTGGAGAGCCAACTTCTGAACATGAATCTCTAAAACAATTAAAAATAATTGGAGAAAAAAATAAAGTTTATACAAATTATATAGGCATGGGATATTCAAACACTTATATGCCAAATGTTATTGTAAGAAATATATTTTGTAATCCAGGTTGGTATACTGCTTATACACCTTATCAACCCGAAGTAGCTCAAGGAAGATTGGAAATGTTGCTAAATTATCAGCAAATGATTTTAGATTTTACTGGTATGGACATAGCCAATGCATCTTTACTAGACGAAGCCACAGCAGCTGCAGAAGCAATTGGATTAAGCAGAAGAGTAGATAAAAATAATTTAAATAAAATTTTTGTTTCAAGCGATTGTAACCCTCAAACTATTGACGTAATTAAAACAAGAACAGAAGTATTTAATTTACAATTAATAATAGGAGATCAAGAAAAAGATTTAAAAAATATAAAGGATGATATTATATGTGGGGTTCTTTCATATCCAGGAACATTGGGAGACATTAGAGATCCCAGTGAAGCAATCAGTCTAATTCACAAAAAAAAAGGTAAAGCAATTTTAATTACTGATTTGCTGGCTTTAACAAAACTAAAAACTCCAGCCGAACTCGGCGCTGATATTGTTGTTGGAAATTCCCAAAGATTTGGAATTCCAATGGGATACGGAGGTCCACATGCTGCATTTTTTGCAACGAAAGATGAATACAAACGAGCAATGCCTGGAAGAATTATTGGTGTTTCAGTAGATAGATTGGGAAAAAAAGCATTACGAATGGCGCTACAAACTCGCGAACAACACATAAGAAGAGAAAAAGCTACTAGCAATATTTGTACAGCACAAGCTTTGCTTGCGATTATTTCAGCTGCATATGCAATTTATCATGGACCTGAAGGGATTAAGGAAATAGCAGAAAGAATTTCTAAATTGGCTAAAAGTTTTGCGGATAAAATAAAAAAATCAGGTTATGAACTTTATTCAGATCACTTCTTCGACACAGTCACGATTCTTACAAAAAATAAAACACAAAATATTTTTAAAAATGCTTTAAGAAACGGAGTTAATGTGAGAATGGTTGATGATAACATGATCTCAGTAGCTTTTGATGAAAGAAAATCAGTGGAAAAAACTAATGTCCTTTTGAAAATTTTTAATAGCGCAGAGTCAATTAATGAAACTGGAAAAGTTACATTAAGCAACATACCAAAAAATTTAACAAGAACTTCAAAATATCTTACTCATTCTGTTTTTAACTCATACCATTCAGAAACAGAGATGCTTCGTTACTTAAAAAAATTGGAGGATTCAGATATAGCATTGAACAGATCAATGATTTCTTTGGGATCATGTACAATGAAACTGAATGCAGTTTCTGAAATGATACCAGTTACTTGGGGAGAATTTTATGAACCTCATCCGTTTGCACCAGTAGAACAAATGGAGGGTTACAGGAATTTGTTTACAGATTTAAAAAATTGGTTAAGAGAGATAACCGGTTTTTCTGGTGTTTCTTTACAACCAAACGCTGGAGCTCAAGGAGAGTATGCTGGTTTAATGGTAATTAGAAAGTATCATTTAGAAAATGGAGATAAACAAAGAAATGTTTGTTTAATTCCTAGTTCGGCTCACGGTACTAATCCGGCTAGTGCACAAATGGCTGGAATGAAAGTAGTAGTAATCGGGTGTGATAAAAATGGAAATGTTGATCTTGAAGAATTAAAAGCTAAAGCAAAAGAATATTCAAAAAATTTGTCTACTCTAATGGTTACCTATCCATCTACCCATGGAGTTTTTGAAGAAAGAATAAAAGAAATTTGTAGCATTGTGCATGATAATGGAGGTCAGGTTTATATGGATGGAGCTAACCTTAATGCGTTGGTTGGGATTGCTAAGCCGGGCAAATTTGGTCCCGATGTTTGTCATATTAATTTACACAAAACGTTTTGCATACCACATGGAGGAGGAGGACCTGGGATGGGACCTATTGCATGCAAAAAACATTTAGATCCTTTTTTACCAAAACATGAAGTGATCAAAGATTGTGGACCAACAACTGGCATAGGAGCGGTTTCCTCTGCTCCTTGGGGCAGTGCCAGCATTTTAGTAATTTCTTGGATGTACATAAAAATGATGGGAGCAGAAGGTTTGAAAAAAGCATCTCAAGTAGCAATATTAAATGCCAACTACATTTCAAAAAAATTAAACAAACATTTCCCTGTTCTTTATACAGGCAAAAATGGAAATGTGGCTCATGAGTGTATTATTGATATTCGTCCTATTAAAGCAGAAACAGGAATTACAGAAGAAGATATAGCTAAGAGATTAATTGATTTTGGTTTTCATGCGCCAACTATGTCTTGGCCTGTTCCAGGAACAATTATGATCGAACCTACTGAAAGCGAAAGTCTTTCAGAAATTAATCGATTTTGTGAAACATTGATTAAAATAAAAGAGGAAATTAACAAAGTTAAAAATGGAGAGTTTGATAAAAATGATAATCCTTTGAAAAATGCTCCACATACACATACTGAACTTGCTGGAAATGAGTGGAAACACAAATATGATAGAGAAAGCGCCGCATATCCTTCTGCGATTTTGAAATCTTATAAATACTGGCCTCCGGTTGCTAGAGTAGATAATGTTTATGGAGATAAAAACCTCTTCTGCTCTTGTCCATCAATGGATGAATATAAAAAAGATTCTGCAGCATAAAATAATCATATGAAGATTGCTGTTATAGGGGCAGGAATTTCTGGGTTGAGCGCAGCTCATTTTTTATCTAAAAAATATAAAGTAGATTTATTTGAAAAAAATGATCATTTTGGAGGACATGCATATACTGTCGAAGTTCCTTCACATAATTTTGAAGAAACAATTTCATTGGATTTAGGTTTTATTGTCTTTAATAAAATCAATTATCCTAATCTTGTAAATTTATTTGATCAACTTAAAATTAATTATGAAAAAAGCGATATGTCTTTTTCAGTTTCAGTAAAAAATTCTAACATTGAATACTCTGGCAGTGGTTTAAAAGGATTATTTTCAAATAAATATAATATTTTTAATATTGATTTTATAAAAATGATCAAAGAAATAATTTTTTTTTATAAAATAGCTGACAGTATGAATAAAGAAAATATTCAAAAACAAACTTTGGGAGATTTTTTAAAGTCTAAAAAAATGTCAGATTATTTTATTAGATTTCATATTATACCTATGGTATCTGCCATATGGTCTATGTCCACAAACCAAGCATATAAAATGCCTATGTCACTATTCATAAATTTTTTTCAGAATCATGGGCTTTTTAAAATAAGAAATAGACCACAATGGTACACAGTATCTGGGAGGAGCAAAACCTATGTAAAAAAAATTTTAGAAACTATTAGTGGAGAATATTTTAAAAATTATAAAATTAAAAATATTTTAAGAAATAAAAATGGAGTTAGGTTATATTATGGTTCAGCAAATGAATATTTTGAATATGACAAGGTAGTTTTCGCAGTACATGCTGATGAAATATTAGAATTAATTAATAATCCTACAGAAAATGAAAAAAAAATATTAAAAAATTTTCAATATAAAAAAAATATTGCATACCTTCATGAAGATGATTGTTTAATGCCAAACAACAAAAAAGCCTGGTCTAGTTGGAATTCAATTTTAGATAAAACTAATGAAAATAAAATTTGTGTAACTTACTGGCTGAACAAATTGCAAAATTTAGAAACTAAAAAAAATTACTTTCTTACCCTGAATCCTTTTATGACGATAAAGAATACCAAAATTATAAAAAAAATTGAATTTACTCATCCATTCTATGATATACAAACAATCAGTGCTCAAAAATATCTTTCTGAACTTCAGGGTGTAAATAATAGTTATTTTTGCGGAAGTTATTTTGGCTACGGATTTCACGAAGATGGTTTAAATTCAGGAATAGATGTATCAAATAAATTATGAGCCCATTTAATTCATGTATATATTCAGGTTTTGTAACTCACAGAAGATTTAAACCCAAAAGACATTTTTTTTCCTATAAAACTTTTTCTTTGCTAATAGACTTAGACGAGTTAGAAGATTTAGGAAAGAAAATAAATTTTTTTTCATATAATAGATTTAATATTTTAAGTTTTTATGATGCAGATCATGGACCCAGGGATGGCAGCTCTTTGGCTAGATGGGTAAAAGATAGGCTAATTGATGCCAAAATAAATATTGGATCGGGAACTATTAAATTGCTTTGTTATCCTCGTTTTTTTGGATATGTCTTCAATCCTTTAAGTATTTTTTATTGTTATGATGAGAATTTAAAATTAAAAGCAATTCTTTACGAAGTAAAAAATACATTTAATGAGCAACATACATATGTATTTTCCGCATCATCATATTCTAGTTTGATTTTACATAAATGTGATAAAAAATTTTATGTTTCACCTTTTATGGAAATGAAAACATTTTACAACTTTAGATTGTCAAATCCTGGAAAAATTCTAAATGTTTTTATAAAACAGTCTGACATGGAAGGTGCCCTGCTTACAGCATGTCAAGTTGGCAAAAAGGTAGAAATTACTAGTAAAAATTTATTGTTTCAATTTTTAAGACACCCGCTCATGTCATTTAAAGTTATTTTGGCGATACATTTTGAAGCATTAAGATTGTGGCTCAAAGGAGTTAAACTTGTGAAAAGAAAAATAAAAATTAAGAATAATCTATCAATAGAGGGTTAATGAAAAGAATTTTAAACTATATTTCAGATATTTTTGTTTTTTGGAATTTAAAAAAAATTTCTAATGGGCATCTGCATTTAATAGACGCAAAAGAAAAAAATTATTTTTTTGGGGACAATAAAAGCTCTTTAAGGGCAAAAATAAAAATTAATAATCCAAGCTTTTTTTATGAGATTCTCAGAAAAGGCAGTTCTGGACTAGGAGAGAGTTATATGAGGGGTGACTTTGAAACAGAGGATTTAACTTCATTAATAGAATTGAGTGCCAGAAACATAAATACAACTTATAAATTTTCAGGTTTTTTTGAATTTTCATTATTAAATAAATTTTTAAATAGAAATGAAAATTCAATAACGGAAAGCAAAAAAAATATATCTCTGCATTACGATTTAGGAAATGATTTTTTCTCAACTTGGCTTGACAAGTCACTTACTTATTCGTGCGGAATATTTAATTCTTCACAGGAAACTTTAGAACAAGCACAAATTAATAAATATAACAAATTAATCAATATGGTGAAACCGTTAAAAGGAGATAGAGTTTGTGAAATAGGATGTGGATGGGGCGGATTTGCAGAACATCTTGCAAAAAATTATGATATTAAATTAGATTGTATTACAATTTCGAAAAAACAATTTTTATTCACACAAGAACGAATTAGAAGAAAAAAATTAAGTCATAAAGTAAAAGTGAAAATGATGGATTATAGAGATTTGAAAAATAAGTACGATATTATCATTTCTATAGAAATGATCGAAGCTGTAGGCGAAAAGTATTTAAATAAATATTTTAATATTATTAAGGAAAATTTATCTTCCAATGGAAGAGCGGCTATACAAGCTATTGTTATTAAAGATGAACTTTACAACAGATATAGAACCAAAGAAGATTTTATACAAAAATATATTTTTCCAGGCGGTTTTTTGCCTTCTATAAAATGTTTAAATAAATTTTCTAGTAAATCGGGTTTAAAAATTGAAAAATACCATTCATATGGTTCACATTATTCTAACACTTTACAAAAATGGAGAGAAAGTTTTTTAAATTCTTCGGATATTATTTCTAAACAAGGTTTTAACTTAAATTTTAAAAAAATGTGGGACTTTTATTTTTCTTATTGTGATGCAGGGTTTAAATCAAAAAATATTGACCTAGTTCAGTTTTCATTATCCAATAAATAACTTAGTATGAAAACTATATTTATAATATTAATTTCGTTTATATTAACTAACTGTACTGGAAATAAAATGAAACCAATAGATTTTAAAGATCAAAAACCAAGATTAATCATTGAAGATTATTTATCTGGTAATGTTAAAGCCTGGGGACTTTTGCAAAACAGATCTGGAAAAGTCATAAGACAATTTTCAGCTGATTTAATTGGAGAATGGGATGGAAAAAAATTGGTTTTAGATGAAAAATTTAATTGGTCAGATGGAGAAATTCAGACAAGACAATGGACAATTACTAAAATTGATGAACACAATTACGAGGGAATAGCTGGAGACGTAGTAGGAAAGGCCGTCGGATATTCTTACGGTCCCGCATTTAAATTTGAATATGTTTTGCTAGTTCCTGTTAAGGGTAAAAATATGAAAATCACTTTTGATGATTGGATATTTAAACAAGATGATAAAGTAGCAATTAATAGAGCTACAATGACCAAGTTTGGAATAAAAGTTGGCGAACTAACGGTTTTATTTCAAAAAGATTAATATTTAATACTTTTCATTCCTTTTTTCACAAGGAAAAAATATAACCAGTTTGGCATAATTTTTAAAAGCTTCATCAAAAAAGTGAAAGCAATAGGAAAATGAATTTCGAATGAATTTTTCTTTGTCAATCCTACAAACATTTTTTCTGCAGCAAATTCCGGTGATTTAATCATTGGCATGGGAAATTTATTTTTATCTGTCATAGGAGTTTTAATAAAACCAGGACTTATTAAAGAAACTCTTACGTTATGCCTTTTAAAATCAAAATATAGACTTTCAGCTAAACTTGATAGGGCAGATTTTGATGCGCAATACCCCGAAGCAGCCGGCAATCCTCTATAACCTGCCACTGAAGAGACTATAGAAATATGACCACTTTTTTTTTCTTTGAAATAATTATTTACTGCAATTATACAATTTAATGTTCCAAAAAAATTAGTTTCCATGATTTCTCTGATTTTTTCAGCGTTGAGGTTTTTTTCTGCATCTGGATCATGGATACCAGTACAAAAAACGCAAATATCTAAAGATTTAAATTCTTCGATGATATTTTGAAAAACTTTTTCGGTTGATTTTGCATTTTTAACATCTAGAGGAAATGAAAAAATATTAGAGTTTTGTTTGGTTAATTCTCGAAGCAAATTTTCTCTTCTCGCCGATATTGCAACCGTCCACCCGCTGTTTGCAAATTTAAGCGCCAAAGATTTTCCAATTCCACTGCTTGCTCCCGTGATCCAAATTTTTTTCGACATAATGTTATCTTAATCTAAACCCTTTTAATAAAAATGTAATAGTAAAAGTGCGACAAGATGTGCATAGATTAGAATGAATCTAAACTATATAAATCCAATGTTTCTATATAACGCCAAGGAAACACACATAT
>MDTG01287852.1_pt1 | contig 10426 bp, 5 predicted proteins | sample 811421 | NCBI WGS metagenome assembly MDTG01 (sample SAMN05326645, study PRJNA326480) | marine metagenome | isolation source: seawater | place: Pacific Ocean: South East | collected 2011
CAGAGGATCCACGACTTGAAGCCTAGGCACGATTCCCGAACGCTGCACGGAATTAAACGTCAATTGTGGTCAGTGGCATTCCCTACTCTACGGGGAGGGGAGCGGAAATCGCCAAGGGGGACCCCGCTCCGTAGAGATCCTTGTTTGAAGCGTGGAATTCTGCTTTCAGCTTTACGGTAAGCTTGGAAAGGTCAACAAGTTCCCACGAGGTGAAGGTCCAGGAGCCTGCACTTCCATCGTGGGCAAATCCAAGGAGGAGATGGTGTGCGGTTTCGGTAACCTTGGAAGGCTCTGGGCCGAGCTTGCAGTAAAAGCTGCGGAGGGTGGATTCCCGGTTCTTCTGTTCGAAGAGCTTAGGGTCCAGGTAGGCTACGGTCCCGGTTTCAACATGCTCAATACGCAGATCCGGGTAGCCTGCTCTCTGTTGTGATCCGTCAGCCGCCAGAGGAACAGTACAGAAGAGTTCAGGATGACTGTCGATCTGCGCACGCAAGGTATCCTCAAAGAAGCGGGAACCTTCGTTAATGCGCCGAAGGCTGCGCAGAGGGGAAGACTCCGTGCTATGGATCGCCCGGGCCCGGTCAGCGGCAGCCCGGATTGCCTCAAGGATCACGCGCGGAGCGGGCTGTTCCGGATCAAAGGGTACGACTGTGCGGCCGCTCGCTCCCTCGATCACACCGGGGAAGGAAAAATGGCGTTCATCGAGGTTCTGTGCCCTGAGTGTTCTCATGAGGGAAGCATCGTCCTGGAACCCCTCTGCGGGAGTGAGAGCCTTCCTGAACGCCGTAACCTTGCGCTCGGCTTCCTTACGACTGGCGAAACGACCAAGCTCGAAGGATCCGAAAGCGACCAGAAAAAGGACTCCCGGGGTGATAAGGAAAAGCCGTTCGCGAATTGTCATGGGCTGGGAGCATCACCGGGAACAGTCTGGGACGCAAGGCGGCCATCCGGGACAAATCGACACGTCAGGCTGTCGCGGATGCCGGGCCAGGTTGTCCCTGCATTCGGGAAAGCACCAGATTTGCACTGGTTCTAGGAATGGTCCGCGGCCTGCAGCGAGTCCTGCATGGGTTTTGATAAAATTACTCTCAAACTTCAGGAAGCACTTCAGGCCGCTCAACGGCTGGCATCGCGGTCAGCTCATGTTGAGCTGAGCAGCATGCACGTCCTTCTCGCTCTGCTGGAGCAGGGCGACGGGATTGTCACTCCGATCCTTGAGAAAGCAGGGGTGGACCTTCCCGCCCTCAAGGGGAACATCATTTCGACCCTCGACTGCGAGCCCTCCCAACGAGGTGCGCCTGCGCAACCGCAGATCAGCCATGGACTACGAATCACCCTAGAAGGGGCAGATGAGGCGCGGGTGGAAATGGCGGATGACTATCTCAGCGTGGAGCATTTTCTTTTGGGCGCCCTGAAGTCGGAGACCGAGGCAGGCGGCTTGTTGAAAGAAGCTGGGGTTACCCAGAAATCTCTCGACCAGGCACTCCTTGAAGTACGCGGAAACCAGAAGGTGAGCGACGAAGCTCCCGAGGATAAATACCAGGCGCTCGAAAAGTATGGTACGGATCTTACCTCCCTTGCCCGATCGGGAAAAATTGATCCGGTCATTGGCCGGGACGACGAGATTCGACGTATTCTCCAGGTTCTTTCCCGACGCACAAAGAACAATCCGGTCCTCATCGGAGAGCCGGGGACAGGTAAGACTGCCATCGTTGAGGGCATGGCCCGCCGCATTGTGAGTGGAGATGTTCCGGACTCGATGAAAGGTAAGCGGGTCATTGCGATGGACCTCGGAGGGATGATTGCGGGAGCAAAATTCAGGGGTGAATTCGAAGACCGCCTGAAGGCTTTTCTCAGGGAGGTGACGGAGGCCGAGGGCGAGATCATTCTCTTTATCGATGAGCTCCACACCATCGTTGGGGCAGGGTCCAGCGAAGGGGCGATGGATGCATCCAATCTTCTAAAACCCCAGCTCGCCCGGGGGGAGCTGCGTACTATCGGCGCCACCACCCGGGACGAATACCGCAAGCACATGGAAAAGGACGCAGCCCTCGAAAGACGTTTTCAGCCGGTGAGGGTAGAGGAGCCCTCCGTGGAAGACACGGTTGCCATCCTGCGAGGACTCCGGGAACGCTATGAGGTCCACCATGGAGTCCGGATCCAGGACGGTGCCCTGGTTGCTGCCGCCGGGATGAGCAACCGTTACATCTCGGACCGATTCCTGCCCGATAAGGCGGTAGACCTCGTGGATGAGGCTGCCTCGCGCCTGAAGATTGAACTAGATTCCATGCCAGTTCAGATCGACCAGCTCGAGCGGCTGGTCATGCAGTTGGAGATGGAGCGCCAGGCCCTCGAAAAGGAGACGGATCCGGCCAGTGCAGACCGTCTCGAGAGGGTTGTGGAGGAGATGGCCAACCTGAAGGAGCAGTCTGCGGGCTTGCTAGCCCAGTGGCGCAGCGAGAAGGAAATTATTGATGAGGTCCGGATTTTCCAGGAGCGTATTGAGCGGATCGGGAGAGATGCGGAGCAGGCAAAACGCATCGGGGATCTCGCGCGGGCTTCGGAGCTGACCTATGGGGAGCTGCCGGAAGCGGAGAGTGGACTCGCGCAAGCGCAAAGCCGTCTTTCGGGCCTGCAGTCGAATGAGCAGTTACTCAAGGAAGAGGTCACCGAGGAGGATATCGCGAAGGTGGTCGCCTCCTGGACGGGTATACCAGTCAGTCGATTACAGGAAGGTGAGCGGTCCAGGCTGATTCACATGGAGGAGCGGCTGGGTAAGCGGGTGATCGGACAGCAGGCTGCCATCGAGGCAGTATCAAACGCGGTTCGGAGGGCTCGCGCTGGTCTGCAGGATGAAAACCGGCCCATCGGGTCGTTTCTTTTCCTTGGGCCGACGGGTGTTGGCAAGACGGAGCTCTCGAAGGCCCTGGCTGAATTTCTTTTTGATGATCAAGAGGCTCTTATCCGCATCGACATGTCGGAGTATATGGAGAAACACAGTGTGGCCCGCTTGATCGGGGCACCGCCGGGATACGTAGGTTATGAGGAAGGCGGACAACTGAGTGAGCATGTGCGGGTGAAGCCCTATTCGGTTGTTCTCTTCGATGAGGTCGAGAAGGCCCATCCGGATGTCTTCAACGCCCTTCTGCAGGTCCTCGATGACGGGCGAATTACGGACGGACAGGGACGGACCGTGGATTTCCGGAATACTGTTCTCATCATGACCTCCAATCTTGGAAGCGATTCTATCACGGACGAAGAGAACGTGGAGAAACGCGAGGCAAGGGTATGGGAGAGCCTCAGGGCACACTTCCGGCCCGAGTTTCTCAACCGCGTTGATGAGACCGTGGTCTTCGACCGCCTTGATCGCGGGGAGCTGGGCGAGATTGTCCGTCTCCAGCTTGAGCGGGTCCGGGCTCGCCTTGAACAGCAGGGCGTCGGGCTTTCGATCGGGCAGGAGGCCCGGGACTTCATCGCGGATCAGGGATTCGACCCGGTATATGGTGCCCGTCCCCTTAAACGGGCGATCCAGAAGAACCTACTCGACCCCTTGAGTGCCGATGTCCTCAAGGGCCTCTTCGAAAAGGGAGACGTGGTCGAGGCGCTGGTCAAAGAAGGACAGATTACCCTGCGGCGGGTTGTAACCAAGGCCGCCTAGTATCCGGATCCACCGATGCTTTTTGTCTCGCGGTGGAAGGACTGACGGGAAGGGGCCCTAGAAGAGAGGAGAATCCAGAACAACATCCCGCTGGACGACGGACCTGTCCCCGAAATGGGCACTACACCCCGGGATTTTGTCCCGCGCCCGGCCCAGTCCGCTGAGGTGCGGTGGAAGGCCTGGGGTAATCCCGATGAGTGAAAAGGTGAGATTAGGGCGGTCTTGCCAATCGAGAATGATTTCGAGTCCATCTTCCGGAACTCCCCGGAAACGAAGCCACCGTCGACCGGAACGGTCAACACCGGGAAGCGGAAGGTCGTTGCCGAGGGCGGTTACACCGTGCAGGCCGAGGTCCGTCCCAAGTCCAAGGACAATTTCCTGAGCGGGCAGCGTCGGCAAAAGACGGATTTTTGCGCTCTGCGAACCTGGTTCGTTGTTCCAAGCGAGTAACTCGAGATCGGGGCCCGGCAGGTCGGCGGCTGCCGACTGGAACACAACCCCGGGGATTTGATAGGCGAGGCTCCCTTCATCCGGTGCCCGGACCAGTCCGTCGGTCAGCGCCGAAGGCACACTTCCTTCCCAGGGAGAAATGGAGACGTAACCGCCTTCCTCCAGTTCCTCAAGGTAAGTAAGGGAGATCTGCTGGGGCGAGTTCATGGTAAAGGCCGGAGACTTCACGGCGAGGCATCCGCTCGTGACGGCTGCGAGCCCCAGAAGGCATGCACCCCGGCGTAGAAAGGATCGGGGCAGGCGGATAGCGAGCGGCACCAGGGGCAGGAGTGAGAGGGCTGTCAGCCCCGCCAGGGCAGGAGAAGCGGTTGATATGCCGAGAGCGTTAGGGAGTTGCTTGAAATTAGGAACCACGAGGATGAGCGTAGCGAGTCCAACGAGGAGACAGGAACCAGTCAGCGTGATGGGATCCTTCTCGCTGCCGCTGAGGAGGAAGAGCGAAGAGCAGGTGGCTACAAAGGCCGGAATGAGAAGCAGGTAGGAAAACCCGGGCGCCGCTACGCTGAGGACCACGGCGCCCACAGAGAGGGCAAGACCGTGCTGGCAGAAGAGAAGAGCCGCGCGAGGACGAATGAAGGAGGCTGTGAGAAGCACTCCCATGGCCGAAGTCAGACAGGGCACCAGAAGATCCCAGTGCATCGAGGCTGGCCAAGGGGTTTGACTGTCGTCCAGGCCCTGAAGGGATACAGCGGCCAGCCACCCGCAAATGGTGCCTGTCAGCAGGCAGAGGATCCAGCAGGAGACTCCCTGCGACAACTCAAGCAGGCGCCAACGGCGGACAAGGCAAATACGAATCAAAGGGAGCGCGAGGGCCAGGAAAACTGCACCGGCAAACCAGGGGCCCCAGCTCGTCGGCCAGGCAACGATGAAGCTGGCGGCAATATCGGTGAAAACCGCATCTTCACCTGAGGATGCGGTCGTCCAGTCCGTGCTGAGTAGTTGCCTGACCATCGAGAGGGCATTGTCGCCGTGGTGCTGCAGGCTCCGTGGGTCAAGGTTCTCGAGGTTGTCAAGGGGGGTGTGGTAGTGCTTGGGCCGACCGATGTAAGCGAAGTTGATACCGGGCAATCCCCGGCGCATGAAGACGGTGAGGTCAGATGAATTCGGCATCTTGCGGTATACTGATACGTATGCCGAGCTGCTCATGGGTCGAGAGAGGCCACGGGAGAGCTGGTCCACAATCCAGCGGTTACCCTTCGATGTTTCGAACATGAGGCTGCCCCCGGTAGAACCCCGCGCTTCGAAGTTTACTATCATACCGACCCGGTCTGCCATGGTATTGAAGCGGGTGAATCCACGAGCCCCATCAAGGCCCCGTTCCTCACCGTCGGTGAAGAGAAGGACCACCGGGCGGGGCAGAGGGCGTTCCTTCATGAGAATCTCTGCGACCTCGAGAAGGGCCGCCATGGCCGCGCCGTCGTCACTGACTCCAGGGCCGGCAGTAACAGAGTCATAGTGACAGGAAAGCAGGATGGCCGGTAAATGGGGTCGGGAGGAAGGGAGCTCAGCGACAAGATTCCTCGCGCGGACAAGACTGGTGCTGGAGCCCCTGCTGGTAGCAACCCAGTGGTCGTTCTCCTCCACATCCAGGCCCAGATCTGCGATTTCCTTCTTTAAACGAACACGCACACGTTCGTTGGCCGGAGAGCCGGTGGGGTGAGGCGAGGGGTCCGGCAGAATCCGCTGGAGTCTTTGATAGGCCCGGTCGGCTGAGAAGGTGCTGGACGGGCTGTCGGCTGCTACCACCGTCGGTGGATCGTAGCGTTTGAAGACAAGGAGACCGGCGGCGGCCAGAACGGTAAGAACGAACAGCAGGGGAGTTGACCCCGAGGACTGGGCTCCTGCGATCCGGTCGGCTGGTTGGGGGGGCATCAAGGAGATGATGCTCGCGGGAGGAGAGGAGACCGTCGATGAGGAAAATTTTTTAGAATACTAAGTCAGGCGTTCAAAATATTCCTTCCGTCTTGTCGCGTTCGGGAGCGCTGTCCATGCTCGCTTAAATTTCCCGTCTTTGCCCATGACCTTTCGTCGTCCCTCCCGTGTCCCTCTGCTAGCTCTGATTCTTTCGGTTCTTTCCGCGCTGGCAGCAGGAGCGGTGGAAGAGCAGACCGTGGGCCAGAAAATTGACCGGGGGATGAAGCCAATCTCGGAGTTTTTTTCCGATGTGATCTTTTTCAAGGTTCCCTTTACGGAAGTTCCAGCGGTGCTCGTCATGCTGGCGGTAACGGCCCTCTTCCTGAGTATATATTTTCGATTTATTAACCTGAGGGCCTTCGGCCTCGCTCTGCGGACGGTCCGAGGCAAGTATTCGAAAAAGGAGGATCCGGGGCGCATCACCCATTTCCAGGCGCTGGCCACAGCGCTCTCGGGCACGGTTGGACTCGGCAACATCGCGGGAGTAGCTCTCGCCATTGGCATAGGTGGGCCGGGCGCGGTCCTCTGGATGATCGTCATGGGATTCCTGGGTATGACCTCCAAGTTCACTGAATGTACGCTGGGGGTCAAATACCGGAAAGTGGCAGAGGACGGAACGGTCCAGGGTGGAGGGATGTTCTATCTCCGCGACGGCCTGAAGGAAAAGGGACTCGGGAGCCTGGGTATGATCTTGGCAATTATCTTTGCGGTAGCCTGTATCGGAGGAGCCCTTGGAGCTGGCAACATGTTCCAGATCAATCAGGCGCACGCCCAGGTCTCGGAAACCTTCAACATCTTCCAGGGTGATAACTCGGCCTGGATGTTCGGGGCGTTGGTGGCGATTCTTGTTGGAACGGTAATCATAGGTGGGATTGTGTGGATCGCCAGGGTGACGGAGCTGCTCGTGCCGTTCATGTGCGTGACCTACATCCTCGCATGCATAATAGTCCTGTTGACGCATGCCGGAGATGTTCCGGGTGCACTCGGAACAATCGTGAGAGAGGCCTTCTCGCCAAGTGCAGCGGCCGGGGGAGCGACGGGTGGTTTTATCGTAGCACTGATTCAGGGTATCAGGCGTGGAGTCTTTTCGAATGAGGCGGGTGTGGGCTCGGCTGCCATTGCACACTCGGCAGTAAAGACCGGAAAACCAGCCAGTGAGGGGGTCGTTGCTCTTCTCGAGCCCTTTGTGGATACGGTCGTGGTTTGTACGATGACCGCCTTGGTAATCGTGGTGACCGGAATGTGGAAGGTGAACGCCGACGTGGCTGGTGAGTCGGTCATGCTGCGCATGGGGCCGGATGCCAACGCCATGGAACTGGTGGCCTACGAAAAGGGACAAATGTTGAAGGTTGAGGAGAAGTGGCAGAAAGCGACGGCCCTCGTCTCAGGGACAGTGGGCTGGATCCCGGCAGGATCAGTCAGTGAACTGGAGGATGAGAAGGGTGTTCATGCAGCCGGGAAAAACGGGGTCGTCATCCGGGTAGCGCCTGGAAACACGGAAGAGGAGGCTGAGAAGATCGCAAAGGACGGTAAGGTTACCCTGGAAACCGAGAGTTTCGGCTCAGGGGATGGAAAACAGAATACTCGCCCAGTGATCTGGGCCCGGGTAGCGAATCCTGAAAACAGTGATTCGGGATGGATTCGCTTGAAGGACCTCACCGAGCGAGGGGGAACGAGTGGCGGAATCTGGCTAACCTCCCAGGCCTTCAAGGGCGTGAGCAGCTGGTTTCCAATGGTCCTTGCGGTTGCGGTCTTCCTCTTCGCGTTTTCGACAATGATCACATGGTCTTATTACGGGGAACAGGCCCTTGGTTTCCTGACCGGGGGAAACCGGGTGGTGGCGCTGGGTTACAAGGTCGTTTTCTGTCTATGCGTGGTGATTGGGTCAGCGGCCTCACTGGGCAATATACTCAACCTCTCCGATGCCCTCTTCTTTGCCATGGTTATTCCCAACCTGATCGGGCTTTATATCCTCCTTCCGGTGGTGAAACGCGAATTGCAGAAATTCAAGGAGCATGCTGCTGCGATTGATGCTCGGGATTCGGCAGGGGAGTAAGCTGGCACCATGGCGCGCGAGTACACCTTACAGCGGCCGGCCAGTGACGGTGCTTCCGGGATCAGTTATGCGGACGAGCTGAATGAGCAGCAGCTCGCGGCGGTATCTGCTCCGCCCGGACCGGTCCTCGTGATTGCGGGTGCCGGCTCGGGTAAGACCCGGACGCTAACCTACCGGGTTGCCTACCTCCTGGATAAGGGAATCCAGCCCCGTAACATACTCCTGCTTACCTTTACAAACAAGGCGGCCAAGGAAATGCTCGATCGAGTAAGGGCTCTTGTGCCTCGTGACATCAGCGAAATGTGGGGCGGGACGTTTCACTCGGTTGGTAACCGCATCCTCCGTCGTCATGCGGACGAGGTCGGTTTTACGAAATCCTTCTCCATCATGGACCGCGACGACCAGAAAGCGCTCATGAATGCAGTCATTTCGGAGTGTGAAATCGACACCTCGGCGAGGCGATTCCCCAAGCCGGACGTCCTGATTTCGATCTTCAGCTTGATCGAGAACACGGGGGTGACCCTTGAGGACCTCCTGGAGGCGCGTTATCCCTACTTCGAGGAGTGGATCGAGGAGATTTCGCGTGTGCAGGAGCGTTATCACAGGAAAAAGCGTCAGATCAACTCGATGGACTTTGACGATCTCCTGGTGCTCACATTGCAGATTCTCCAGGACAACGAAGAGTTGCGCGACTTGTACCGAAAACGTTTCCAATACGTTCTGGTGGATGAGTTCCAGGACACCAACTACGTGCAGAGCGAGTTGGTAGATCTTCTGGTTGGAGAGCACCAAAGCCTCATGGTGGTGGGAGATGATGCGCAGTCCATCTACTCTTGGAGGGGTGCGGACATGGATAACATCCTGAGCTTTCCGGAGCGATATCCCAATGCGGCAGTCCACCGTATAGAGAAAAATTATCGCAGCGTTCCGGAGATTCTCGAGCTGTCCAACGCAGCTATCAAGGCTAACCGGCAACGCTTCGAGAAGGAGCTGCAGGCAGCCCGGGAGGGGGGCGCCATGATGCCCGCTCTTGTGCCGCTGGAGGATCCGAATGCGCAGGCCCATTTCGTGGCCCAGCGTATCCTCGAACTGAGGGACGAAGGGGTCGAGCTTGAGGACATGGCCGTCCTCTACCGGGCCCATCACCAGAGCATGACCCTCCAGATGGAGCTGCGGAACCGTGGTATTCCCTTTCAGATAACCAGTGGTCTTCGTTTTTTCGAGCAGGCCCATATCAAGGATGTGGCGGCCTTCCTGCGTTTCGTGACGAACCGCAGGGACGAGGTCAGCTTCAAGCGCATGGTGTGTCTGCTGCCCGGAATCGGGGGGAAGAACGCTGATAAGCTGTGGCGGGGCTGGTTTAGCAGCAAGTGGGCTACTTCGGAAGATCCTCCGCCATGTTTTTCGGAAATCCTGGGGGATCTTCCGGTTCCCAAAAAGTCCCTCAGTCACTGGGAGCAGCTGGGCCATACGATTGATGAATTGGTTTCTGAAGGGGGGTTTGCCCGGCCCTCTGAAATGATTTTTAGTGTCTTGGAGGGAGTCTACGACGAGGTCATGAGGGAATCCTTCGACAACTACGAAAATCGGCGTTCCGATCTCGAGGAGTTGATGAGTTATGCCGACCGTTTCGATGACATTCTGGAATGCCTTGCCCAGCTTTCCCTGATGTCGGCAGTAGATGGGGATCCCAGTGGGAGCAGGGAAGAACCGGACAGCGAGCAGGTGACCCTTTCTTCGGTACACCAGGCCAAGGGACTAGAGTGGAAGGTCGTCTTCGTGATTTCCCTGACTGATGGAATGTTTCCCAACGGCCGGGTGCTTGAGGCGGATGATGAATATATGCTGGAGGAGGAGCGGAGGCTATTTTACGTAGCGATCACCCGGGCCAAGGACGAACTCTACCTGACCTATCCCCAGATCAACCCCAAGAGCTATTCCGGTGACATAATTCAGCGTCCCTCGCGTTTCCTCGATGATTGCCCGGCAGAACTACTGGAGGAGTGGCGGGTAGATAGTGGGTGGTAGGAAACCCGGGCCTGGTTGGCGCAGGCCGGATGGATGAAAGCCTTTTTCTTCGCACCGGCGGCAGGTCTCTGATCAGCAGCTCGGTCCTTCCGGGGGCAGGGATTCCGTGGCGCCGGAGAGATCTTCCAGGACCCCTCTGGCGCGGGGCCAGGCTGCAGCGGCCTCAAAGATGATCCAGAGCTGGAGTCCGATCGTGCCCAGGCCCATGATCGCAAGAAGGTGCTGAGAATTCTGAAAGAACTCGGAAACCTTGATGCCCA
>MDTG01378534.1_pt1 | contig 10426 bp, 10 predicted proteins | sample 811421 | NCBI WGS metagenome assembly MDTG01 (sample SAMN05326645, study PRJNA326480) | marine metagenome | isolation source: seawater | place: Pacific Ocean: South East | collected 2011
ATTATATATTATTTTCGGGATGTAGCGCAGCCTGGTAGCGCACTACACTGGGGGTGTAGTGGTCGTCGGTTCAAATCCGGCCATCCCGACCAAACGCTAATTTAAATTTTTTTTAACGACTGAAGACGCCTGAAAGGTTAATTTTTTTCTTTTTGAAATAATATATTCTTTTTTTGTCTTTGGATTACGTCCGACTCTCTCAGGTGTTGTTTTTACCGAAAAAGTTCCAAAATTAGATATTTTAATATTTTTTGAGCTATTAGATTTTATTATATCTATAAAGCTTTCTAAAAGATCTTTGGCTGTAGACTTTAACAAAAAAGCCTCGGAAGAAATATTATTTACAATATCTTTTTTTCCGAGGCTCAAATCTAATTACTATTAATTAACGCCTGTTCCAGTTCCACTTCCTGTACCAGTTGTACCTGTGCCTGTTCCAGTGCCAGTACCTGTACCAGTAGCTGTGCCTGTAGCAGTGCTTACTACGGTCTCAACTTCTTCAACCGCAGTTCCAGTATCTGTAGCAACTGTAGCTGTACCTGTGGCTGTACCAGTTCCAGTATTAGTATTATCGTCAATACCACCTACGTCTCTAACCTTAACAGTAATCACTTGAGTTGCAGCGTTTCCACTTGCATCAGTAGCAGTTACTGTGGCAGTAAAGTCCATTGTGCTGTTGTCATATTCAAAGCTTGATTGACTTTCGAAATCAGGAGCTGTAATGAATGATAAAACGCCTGCAGAAGTTATTTGCAATACATCTGAGGCTATACTAAATGTGACAGTTTGAAGATCTGTGGCTGTTACCGTGCCAACAGCAGTCTGATTTTCATCAATTGTAAATGTTGATGATGAAGTAAATACAGGAACTGTAGTATCAGTAACATTTACAGTTCTTGTTGCTGTTCCTGCATTACCAGAAGCATCAGTAGATGTATAAGTTATCACATATGATCCAACAGTATTAGTATCAACTGTACCAGATGAAACAACAGAAACGCTTCCTGAAGCATCTGTTGCAGTAGCACCAGCATCACTGTAACTTGTACCGAGTTCAACGGTAGCAGGATTGTCGCCTGTTACAGTTACAACAGGTGCTGTTGTATCTACAACATTTACTGTTCTTGTTGCGGTAGAAGTATTTCCGCTTTTATCAGTTGCAGAGTATGAAATTACGTAAGACCCAACAGTATTAGTGTCAACAGAACCTGAAGATGTTACGGGTGTATCACCATGAAAAGCATCATTAGCTGTTGCGCCAGCATCTGTATAGCTTGAACCAAGTTCAACCGTAGCAGGATTATCACCTGCGATTGTAATTACAGGTGGAGTCTGATCATTATAACCATCATCAGTAAATGCTGAAACTGCTCCTAGACCAGCTACAGCTATCAAAGCTTTCTGAATTGCGGATAACTCAGCTGCTATTTCAGAGAGCCTATTACTTCCTGAAGAACCTACGGTATTTTCTTCATCGACATCATCACTTAAGCTAGCTTGCTCTGTTAGTAAGATGTTCCTTCTGGCATTGAGCTGTTCAATACTCATTTTATTTACACGAGCTTCTATTTCGCTAAGTTTTTGATCTGTTATACCATAGTCATTTGCATAAACATTTGATGTTAGTAATAAGCAAAATGCTAAAGTGACTCCCATTAAACTAAAACTTGTTTTTAAATTTTTCATATGTTTTCCTCTATAATTCATATGTTTTTTTAAATCCTATGAAAACTCTACTTTTTACATAGGAAGTGAATTGTATAATACTTTATTGCCTTAGGCTATAAAATTATAATTTTTTAATATTATAATGAATTTAATTGTTTATTCCTAAAATTTCAAAAAGTATGCTTAAATATTATACATAATTTATGGATTTTACTAGTTTATTTCTCTAAATCTTACTAATAAATCGTGTAATGAATGCCTTCTGACTAATTTTGCACCTGGATCCTTGGTTAATGGTCTCCAAGTATACGTTATTAAGTCTCCATAAATTGGTACATTAAAAAATATACCTTTATCAAAGCTTCCTTCGCCAAAATCTGCTCTTGAGACATCGGTAAATGTTGCAAAAGCACCAAATTTAACTCCATTATCAAATGTTCTTGAAAATTCAATTGTTGAGCCTATATCTCCTGCAAGATACTCCCCAGCTGAAATTTTCATATCAAAAGGAATGGAACCATAATTTCTATAATAAAAATTTGAGATTAGAATTGTATTTTCATAATCTAAATGGCCAAAACCCCAATCATAATCTCGCTTCTTCACCTTAAAAAGCTCAACGCCAAAAGCATAATTTGATAGTTGTTTATAGTATAAATATTCAAGGCCAATCCCAGAATACATATCTTCAAGAATTCCTGCAGTAGCCATCAAATGATGGTTTGTTTTAGGTGTAATATGATAATCAAACTGAGCTCTGCCAATTAAAATCCCCTTATCCATATTTTTAAGATACTGCTTAACATCAGATCTTACCTGTGCTGGAAATGTGTCAACTGGCGTAAATCTTAAATCATCAAAATTGTCTGCAATTGAATATTTAAGATTTGAAGTAAAAAAAAGATTTTCCCTAATTACGTACTCTGAATTATTTTCTACTAAAAAAGCTCCTTTGAAAAATTCTTCTCTTGATGCTAAGAAGGGTCTGAACTGCACACCTGTTGTAGATTCAAATTTCCTAGAAGGATTTCTTTCGTATATAAGTCTTGAATTTCTCTCAAATGTTTGGTCAATCTCATTATATGCATCAAGGCTTGCAATCTTTAAATCTTTCTTAATATTCTTGTTAATACCAGCATCGGCAGATGCTTCAGATATAATTTCTTCTATGATTCCTAAATCGTTATGAGTAAATTGTGTAAGATCCAATCCAATAAATTGAGCACTTTCAGTTATCTTATTTACTCCAATACCATTGTTTTCTAGATTCTTTATTAGCTTGCTATACTTTGAATCACTTTCTTCTGTTTCTGCTGGTTGATATTCATATTTTTTATAAGTTTTTTTAGGATTATTCTTGTATACGAACTTAATTGATAAATAGTTACCTCTTTCATAAGAAGCTCCAATTGTAAAATTGCTATTTACAGAATAATCAAGGCCGAAAGAATAATCACTTTTTCTTTTATCATAAACAAGTTGAGAATCCCCGCTGCCTGATGTATTTATAACATCTCTTTCAATTTTTAATAATGTTTTATTATTTAAGCTGTAAGAAATTCCATAAAAAGGTGATGCTGTTAAAGATGAAAAATATTTATCTGGATTAAATTGACCGCCTCCACCTTTATTACCGGATGGTCTAGTCTCAAAACTATCAGAAATGTATGTAAATGGATTAGTAATTTTTTCGCTTGAACCGTTCAACTGGCCCCAACCCAATCCAAAATGCATATCAATATTATTTACACCATAGGTTGCAACAATGTATTCAGAACTATGTAATCCAGTTCCAGCAAAATCATATAGACCAACGGCTATTGCAGGCATGATTCCTTCTTCTTTAAGCCTTATCTTAAGATTAAATCCCTTATCTTTTAATGATTGTTTACAAAAGTCATATTCTTCAGTTTGAGGACAGTATGGTATGTTTTGAACTCTAGTATAGAAAATAGATGCCTCCAACCAGTCAAATGGACTTGCTGAAAGAGTCATTTTTTGGTCAGGGGTGCCGTCGTATATTGTTAGCCCATAGACGCCCTCATTATAAAATCTTGCAGTCGGTGAATTTATTAATCCTACGACGCCATGGTTATTATATATATTGGTATCAAAGTTATCTGAATAGACTCCAGAAGTAAAAAAAATCAATAAAGAGAAATAAATTTTATAAATAAAATTAACTGAAACTCTTAACATTCATAATCTCTATCTAATTATCATTAATGGCAGATAAAGATGCTAGAGCAACTCCTAAATTACCCAAAATTGATACGTAGGCCTGAGCAGCTAGTCTTCTAGTTGCTGAGTTATCTAATTTCTTCGGAACAAATATTATTGATCCGGGATACAAATTTATTATTTGAGGCTGATTAGCAAATAAATTCTTTTTCTTTGAAAATTTTTCTGTTTCTCCATTTGGATGCAAAATGTAAATTGATTCGGTATCTGCAAACCTTTTAAGGCCACCAGATTTAGAAATGAAATATTCAACATCTTTATTGGGGCTAAACATAACAGCACCCTCTGAGGATACTTCACCATATACATAAACATTATTTGTTTTTTCTGGTACTACTAATGTATCACCTTCTCTAATATTGACAGTACTGTATTGATTATCGCCCTGCAAATCAACTATTACTCTTCCGCTAGGTTCAGAATTTTTAATTTCTTGTGTGAGCCTAATTATTGGTGTTAAATCAAAATTTTCACTAATATTTTGTTGACTCATTATAATAATATTATCTAAGAATTCTTCATATAAAAGATCTTTAACATTTTTATTAATTATCTTTGCTTCATTATTTTCGTAAACTGCACCAAAGGGATATGCATTTTCTGTATACCCACCAGCTTTTTCAACTAAATCTTGTAATGTTTCTCCTGCAGCCATAGTATAAAAACCTGGTTTATATACAGCGCCAGAAATTCTTGCTGTCCTATAAGAAAATTCTCTTACATAAACTAAATCACCGTCTACAGGCTTAATCGATTTGAATTGTGAAGTATTTACGACAGGTATGGATTTCAATGTGCCATCCAAAAGTCTTTCCAATGAAATATTTTCCCGATCGGCCGTTTGTTTCATGCCATTAGCAAACCTAAAAATACTATCTAAATATTCCTCATCATTTAACTCATATTTAGCACTTCTTTTAATTGCGCCATCGATGGTTACTATATTTTTTCGAGGTGTAATAAAAATAACATCGCCTGACCTAAGGCGCTTATTTAAGGAATAATTACCATCTATTAAAAGATCATAAACATCAAGTGTTTCAATAGTCTCATTATTTCTTATTAAATTAATTTCTCTATATGATCCAAATTCATTTATTCCACCTGACACAGTTAACGCATGCAGAATATTTGAATTACCTGTCAAAGTGTAAACTCCAGGATTTTTTGCATTTCCTGAAACCAAAACATTTACATCTCTTATTTCACTCAGAGTAACATAAGATTCTGTGCCAAAATAAATATTTTCAACTCTTGATTTTATTAAAGATGTTGCTTCATTTAATGTAAGTCCTGCTAGTACTAGTTTACCAATTCCAGGTATATTAATTGAACCATCGCCATTAATTGGAAAGTTTTCGATAAATTCTTCTTGACCAACTAGTTGAATGTTAACAACATCACCGTTATCAAGTGTATAGGATGAATCTGGATTTGGTTCATTTATAGGCATAAAAGAAGTTTGAAACGTTGTGAAAAAATCTGAGCCAAAAATTTCTAACTCTTTATATGTATTTAAAGTAGTATCTGTCTTTAATCTTCTTTCTAACTCTTCTAAATCTGCTTCCAGCCTTGCTTTAAGATTAATTAAACTTTCATCCTTAGCTACTTTGCTTGAATATATCGAAGCTCTATAATTTTCCTTAGCATTTTCATTCTGTTTTTCTGATTTCTCAATCAAATCTGCTCTAATATCTTCTGGCAAACTATCAAGGTAGGATTCATCCAGCTGTTGTGACTGAGCAAAGGTACAGAACAATAATATACAAAATATTCTAAAATTTTTCATAAACATTTTATGGTTGTCCTAAGATACTCCTGTAAACATCAACATTATATATAATTTTAACATTTTTAAATAGAATGCTCTGATACCTTTGAAATTATTTCAATCCTGGGATGCTAACTGAATCAATGCTAACAGTATCATTTATAATTTGATCAATGACATCTTTAACTTCATTTTCTGTAATTGTTTTTTCATTTGATTGAAATACAAATCTGAAACCAATTTTAATTTCAGATTGTTTCTCATTGTGGAAGTAATCAAAAATAAAAACCTCTCTTAGAAGTTTATCTCTAAATTCATATATTCGCTTCTCCAATAATTTAAATTGTGCAGGATCCTTAACTGAATATGACAAATCTCTTGTCGAATTTGGGAAGTCCGATACAGGCGAATACTTAAAGTTATCAATAGTTAAATCTTTTGATGATTCAGCGGAATAATTTATTTTAACTGAAGAATCTAGTGCAAATTCAATATAAGTTATTGGATGCTTTAATTTTGTATCCAAGCTCTCCCTGGCTATATCTTCCATATAAAGTTGATTTAAGTTTATTACTCCTTCAAATATAGAGCTTATATATTTTTTATCTATAAATTTAGAAAAATCTTTGTAATTCCTATCTATACGACCAGATGCAATTATTCCAATTAATCTCTTGATGGTATTAGACGAAGATGAATAAACATTTGATATTTCAAAAAGCTTTAAGCTATCTTGTTGCCTTCTTTCATTATATAAGAGATTATTTATTAGAGAGTTTTTTAAATTTTGTCTTAAAAATTTCCTACTTGAGTCGAGCGGATTATCTATTTCAATTGCATCTTTATCATTCTCTGAAGTAAAGGGATTATTTATTACCTCATAAAAACCATTTTCTGTAAGTAAATTCTTTAGCTTATCCTCTTGATTAAATGTTCTATTATCTTTGTTGAATGCGATTTTAAAATTCGTTGATTTAATATTATCAAAGCCAATTGCCCTCGCTATTTCTTCTGATATATCGTTAAGGTTTTCAACATCATGCCTATACGATGGAACCTCAATAGAATCTTCATAAATAAGAAATCCTAATTTTTTTAGAATTTCTGAACATATCGATTTTTTTATGTTTGTTCCTAAAACACTGTTAATCTTGTCAATCTTATAAGGAATAATAATTTTTTCTTGCGCATTTGAATCTGAAAATAATTCAATTTTATTTATATTTGTATGTTTTTCTACAATTCTTAAAAATCTTCTTAGAACATATTCATGGCAAGCAGGATCTGTATTTCTTTCAAATTTATGAGAGGCATCTGATCTTATGTCATATAAAACAGATTTGCCTATGATTGCCTCTGGATCAAAGTAAGCACATTCAAGAATAACAGATCTAGTATTTTCAGAGCATGCAGTATTCATGCCTCCTACAATGCCAGCAAGATTAATGACATCATGATTTTCATTAAAAAAAACTAAATCTCCTTTATTTAATTCAATTATTTTTCCAAGCAAGGTCTCAAACGTAGTTTTTTTATCTATAAAATCTAATTTTATAGAATTACCAAGTTTTAATTCATCATAACAGTGTGTAGGTTGGCCAGTTTCATAGGAGATATAATTAGAAATATCTGTAAAAAAATTATTCTTTTTTACATCCATATCATCAAAGTACTCCTTTAGTTCACCATTATATTTTTGTGGGAGTTCATCCACTTCTATTCTTAAAAAAGAAATATTTGAACAATATTTTTTAACATTATTTTTAAAGTTAAAGGATAGTGTGTTTATGGGGTCATTAAAAATATCATTGCTAATACTGATATCATAGAATAATTTTAGATCTCTTAATAACCCGTTAATTGATAAGCAGTCACCTCTGTTTGGCGTAAATTCAAAATCATAAATATCATCATATATTTCATGTTCATGGCCAAGCTGAAATAATTTATCTGATAATTCATTTATATTAGGTTTTGAATGAATCTTTTGTTTTAAATGTTGGTATGATAATTTCATTTAAATTGGCTTAAAAAATCTAAATTTGATTTATAAAAATCTCTGATGTCTGATATGCCAAATTTAAGCATTGCTATTCTTTCAATACCTAGTCCAAATGCAAGACCAGAATATTGTTCACTATCAATTTTACAATTTTGAAGAACTATTGGATTTACAACACCGCATCCTAAAATTTCAAGCCATTTGCCATCTTTAGATAAAATATCGACTTCAGCTGAAGGCTCTGTAAATGGAAAATATGACGGCCTAAATCTAATTTTTATATCTTCGCCAAATAAAAAGTAAACTATTTTATAAATTAGATCTTTAAGGTTTGAGAAACTAACATCATTATCAATATAAATTCCTTCGATTTGATGGAACATAGGCAAATGAGTAGAATCATCATCTTTTCTGTAGACTTTTCCTCCTGAAATAAATGCAAGTGGAGGCTTTTTATTGAGCATCCCTCTTATCTGGACAGGTGAAGTATGTGTGCGCAAAACATATGATTTGTTATTTAAATAGAATGTATCGTGCATTTGTCGAGCAGGATGTGACTCTTTAATATTTAACATATCAAAATTAAACTCTTCAGTCTCAACTTCTGGTCCATCCAGTATTTCAAATCCAAGACTTATTAGAAAATCGATAATATAATCTTTTACCTGATTAATCGGATGATATGAACCTTTGTTTTTAATTATTTTTGGAGGTCCAAAGTCTCTGTTATCTGACATTTAAACCAAGTGCTAGTTAACAGCTTGTTCAACAACCTTATTAAAAGTTGAATTATCATTGACAGCTAGATCTGCTAGTATTTTTCTGTTCAAAACTATATTTTTTGCTGCTAATAAATGAATAAGCTTTGAGTATGACACCCCGGCCTGTTTAGAACCGGCGCTTATTCTAGCTATCCATAGAGATCTAAAATTTCTTTTTTTATTTTTCCTATCTCTGAAAGCATATTGTAGTGACTTGATATTTGACTGTTTAGCAGTTTTATATAACCTACTTCTAGCTCCATAATGACCTTTTGTAGATTTAAGAATCTTTTTGTGTTTTGCTTTGGCTGTAACTGATTTAGTGACTCTTGACATAATATTTACCTATTAATCAACTTAGAAGCCATCTTTAAAACAGTGCTATCAAGTTTTTTAAGGCCTCTATTGTGTCTCTTTCTTTTTGTAGATTGTTTTGTAAGAATATGATTTCTATTGGCGCTTCTGCTTTTTACAGAGGTGCCAGTCTTTTTAAACCTTTTTGCGGCTCCGGAATGTGTTTTAAGTTTATATCCCATAATATATCTAATTCTTTTTCTTTAATGGCGACAAAACCATTAAAAGCTGACGTCCTTCTAATGAAGGTTCTTGGTCAACTTGAGCTATATCCTTAAGCTCTTCTTTTAATCGATTTAGTAAATCGAGACCCATATTACTGTTCAAGATTTCTCTACCTCTAAATCGGACGCTTATTTTAGTCTTAACTCCGTCAAGAATAAAGCTTTTTATTTTGTTAAATTTAATATTGTAGTCACCAACATCTGTTGATGGTCTAAACTTAATTTCTTTAGCCGAAGCTCTTTTTACTTTTCCCTTTGATGCTGCATGGCTTTTTTTCTTATCAAAAAGATATTTTCCATAATCTATAAGCTTACAAACCACTGGATCTGCATCAAGAGGTGAAACCTGAACCAAATCAAGAGAGACAGATTTTGCTTCTTCAAGCGCCTGTGAAATAGAGACTAAACCTTTCTTTTGCCCATCAGCATGAATTAGCAATACCTTGGTAGCTTTGATTTTGTCATTTACAGGAGTTAAACGTCTTTTTGAGATTGTCACAGCTGATAAAACCTAGTCATGTATAGTTTTAAAAAAAGTGTGGGGCATTAAAAGTTTAATGAGGAATTATTAAATATAGTTATTGCGCATTGCATAATTTGTGTTGATTTTATACTAATTAACTAATTTGGCAAATACTTTAGGGCTGAAGAAAATATTTTATCCAATCGTTATTATCTAATTGGAAAATTTCTCTTTTATTTAATCTTGATTTATGACCTTCCCAAAATTCAAAATAATAGGGCTTAAATTTGAATCCCCCCCAGTAATCTGGACATGCTGATAAATCATCATTATTTAGAGATTTTTTATAATTTCTTTGGACATCTTCATATGAATCAATTTTTTCAGATTGTTTCGAAGAAATAGCCAAAGCATTTTTATTAATATCTCTTGGTGAAAAATATTGTTGATTATAATCACTTGATGTTTTTTCTATGTTAGCTTTCATCCTGATTTGAGTATCAATTGAACTCCAATAAAATAAAGCCGTAATTTGATCATGTGACTCAAAATCTCTTGATTTGGGAGATTCATAGTTTGAAAAAAAAATAAAATGCTTGTCGTCAATGAATTTAAGATTTACAAATCTAGCATTCACTTCTTTAAGGCTTTTTGAATATGAAGAAATACAAATAGCTTCAACATTTTGCTGATTGGCTGAAACAGCTCTTTCATATTTTTCTTTTAAATGAACGTAGGGTATATCTGTGCTTAAATTTTTAAAAGTTATCAAGATCTTTAATTTTAATTTCAAAAAACAATTTTATATACTAAATCCAATAAAATAAATAATCTACAAAATTAGGCAATCAAAAAATCTTTATATAATTAAATAAACCATGAAATTAATATTGAAGTATAATTTCACGATTCTAAACCTTATAAAATTGGATTATGAATAGA
>MDTG01383592.1_pt1 | contig 10426 bp, 9 predicted proteins | sample 811421 | NCBI WGS metagenome assembly MDTG01 (sample SAMN05326645, study PRJNA326480) | marine metagenome | isolation source: seawater | place: Pacific Ocean: South East | collected 2011
ATTATGTTAGCATCTGAAGCAACCCAAGCTGTTTTGTGTATCTCAGGTGATAAATCACCAAGCCTATAGATTGTCATGGTCGACCCTCAAATTCCTGATTCAATGCACGTGCTGTTTTGGCTATCAAAGGTTGCTGGGAAAGGCGTAATCTTTCTGCCGTAATTATTGTCTTTAACTTTTCTTCGGTATTATCAAGATCATCATTTACCAAAACATAGTCATACTCAGACCAATGGCTGATTTCATCTTGGCACTCAGCCATACGCTTATCAATTACTTCTTTGGCATCTTGCTGGCGTGAAACAAGACGCCGCTCAAGCTCTAAAATCGAAGGCGGTAATAAAAACACCGAAAGTGCATGTTTTCCAAGAGATGAACTTCGAACTTGTTGACCACCTTGCCAATCAACATCGAAAAGTACGTCTCTCCCATGACGTATTGCTGCTTCAACAGGAGCCAATGGGCTACCATAGAGATTTCCAAAAACTTCAGCATACTCTAGCATCGCTCCCTCTTTGATCATTTGTTCAAACTCTTTGAGGGTGTGAAAATAATATTCTCTACCGTGAATTTCACCTTTCCGACACGGACGCGTAGTTGCCGAGACCGAAAACTCTATGAAACTATCCCAATCTTGCAAACGGCGTGACAATGTTGTCTTTCCCGCACCCGAAGGCGATGACAAAATAATTAATAGACCATGCCTATTATTTTGGGAAACATCACTCATTTTTATTCCACATTTTGAACTTGCTCCCGCATTTGATCAATCATAACTTTTAGTTCCAGTCCAATAGCTGTAAGCGAACTATTTTGAGATTTAGAACATAAAGTATTAGCCTCTCTATTGAGCTCCTGCATTAAAAAATCCATCTTCCTACCGATAACCGCTCCCTGAAACAAAAATTGTTTGAAACTTTTAACGTGGACCTTAAGGCGATCAAGCTCTTCAGTCACATCAGCTTTTATAGTTAACAAAGCAAGTTCTTGAGCAACTCGTTGAGGATCAGCCTCAGTTACATTTTCTAAAACTGTATTAAGCTGTTTAAGAAAATTTTCCTTTAAGCGCTTTTCTCTTTCCGGCAATAGTTTTGTGGCGGATGTGATTTGCATCTCAATCTGTTTAGCTTGTGCAGTCAGTATTTTAGCTAACTCATTACCTTCGGTTTGACGAGAAGACAGAAAATTTTCTACGACCCCCTCAAATGCTTTCAATAGCTCATCTTTAAGAAAAATTATTTCATCGTTGTTAGTCACAAACTCAGCGTTGTCTAAAGTAAGAGCTAGAACATCAGATGCTTTTGACGGAGAGAGGCCCACCCCTAATTCTTCTGCTTTGGTTTCAATCATTTGGATTTTTTCAAGTGATTGGACTATAGAGGTTATATCGAGTTTAGTTCCAACCGAGGTTTGTTTGTCATTGACAACTCTTATATTTGCGTAGATCGATCCACGTGAAACTAGTTTTTGAAGATGAGCTCGCGCAGCACTATCCAAGCCCTCTATCCACTCCGGAGCACGTAGTCTAAAATCAAGACCACGATTATTGACGCTTCGAACGTCAATTTGCCACGAAAACCCTGCAATTTTTCCTTGCCCAGACGCAAAGCCAGTCATTGAGTGAATCACAATATTCTCCTGCTCTTTAATCTTTGGTAAGCCATTGATCAAAAAGGGGCAAGACTTGGCAAAACTAGCTTTTTATTGCATGCAAATTTAATGGTGAAGTCTTTAAATATTTTAATAAATTTGAGTTCACGGTTTTTAAGTCCGTTTCACTACCTTTATATAGCTCTCAACCTGGTTACGATGAAAAAGAAGTTCTAATCACAACAAATTTTTCCATATGTATTAAAACTCTCAAATGCACATCTACTCTGCCCTAAATTTTTTTAGAATTTAATCAGATTGCTACTTTCCTGAAACAAACCGCCAGCAACGCATTTCGATACTATATCTGTCGTGGATATTTGGTTTCGTTGAAAATAAGTAATTTTTCACAAAGAAAAATTCTTTCACCCACTTTATGCAGCCACAAAATTTCTTGATTTGCCTTTTAAATCTCTCAAAGCGACTAATTCATCAGCAACTAGGAAGGCAAGTTCCAAAGACTGGCTAGCATTCAATCGTGGGTCACATGCCGTATGATATCTTTGGGATAGGTCCCCTTCACTGACAGCACCAATACCACCAGTGCATTCCGTAACGTCTTGCCCCGTCATTTCAAAATGCACCCCACCGGGTGTAGTACCCTCCGATTTGTGGATCGCAAAAAATTCCTGAACTTCTCGCAAAACGCTCTCAAATGGTCGAGTTTTAAAACCGTTGGAAGATTTAATCGTATTTCCATGCATGGCATCGCAACACCAAACCACATTCGCCCCTTCTTCTCGCACAGTTTGAATCAAAATTGGCAAGTGATCTCCTACACTACCTGCACCAAACCTAGCGATAAGAGTTAACCGTCCCTCTTCATTTTCAGGGTTAAGTTTATGCAGCAGAATTTTAAGATCGTCCTTGGTCATTGTAGGGCCACATTTTAAACCGATCGGGTTCTGTACACCGCTGCAAAATTGAACGTGCGCCCCATCTGGTTGTCGTGTCCTATCACCGATCCACACAAAGTGACCAGAGCCAGCCAACCAATTCCCCGTAGTCGAGTCTATTCGTGTTAGGGCCTCTTCATACTCCAGCAGAAGAGCTTCATGGCTAACATAAAAATCAACAGTACGCATTTCGTGATTATCTGATGAAGTAAGTCCACTAGCATTCATGAAATCGAGCGCATCGCTAATACGACTTGCCATAGCTCGATACTTGGAAGCTTTATCACTATCAGTGAAACCCAAAGTCCAACTATGGACCAAATTCATATCCGCATATCCACCTGAAGAAAAAGCGCGCAATAGGTTTAGAGTGGCCGCAGATTGTGTGTAAGCTTGAAGCATTTTACTGGGCTCGGGGCTACGTGCTTGTAAAGTAAAATCAAGCTCATTTATAATATCTCCCCTATAACTAGGAAGTTCGACACCATTCTTTTTTTCTATCGGTTCAGAGCGTGGTTTTGCAAATTGCCCTGCCATGCGGCCAAGTTTTATAACAGGTACTTTAGCTCCAAAGGTCAAAACCATTGCCATTTGTAACATAACCTTAAATGTATCACGAATTCCGTCTGCAGAGAATTGATCAAAGCTTTCTGCACAGTCACCACCTTGCAGCAAAAAAGCATTTCCCTGGCTCGCTTCAGCTAGTTTGCTCTTAAGTTGGCGGGCTTCACCTGCAAATACCAAAGGCGGGAAGCTTGAGAGTTTTCTCTCGATTGCGGTGAGTGAATCACGATCCAAGTAATCTGGCATTTGGATACGTGGCATTTTGCGCCAAGCTGATTTTTGCCATCCTGCCATTAGAATACCTATTCTTTTTAAATTACAAAATACCTTACTTGTATAGCTAATTGAAAAGAAAAGAACCATAGTCCAAATTATAAGAAAGGCTTGACGAGGTCTATTTGTTTGGGGCAACTCACTGATACGCAGTGCGTTTCAAGTAGTACAGTACTGTGACTTTCTAATCTGCTTGAGATTATGGCTATGCTAGGTGAAGACAAAACTGTAAAAATTCCTGATGATAAAGCCTTTCAAAAGCGCTTTGCGTTTGTGCTGGTTGAGAGTTTTTCATTATTATCGTTTGCATCGGCGATGGATGCACTTCGCATTGCTAATAGAATGTCAGATCGCTTGCTTTATACTTGGATATTGTTGGGTGAAAGCGGAGAGACAGTTTCCTGCTCCGCTGGCACCTCATTTCAATTGGATTATGGCCTGATTGAACTCAAACGAGACGACACCATACTCATCTGCGGAGGCGTTGATATACAAACCAATACCTCAAGAAAATTACTCAATTGGATAAGACGCGAAACAAGGAAAGGACTGTCGGTTGGAGGACTCTGCACAGCAGCCTATACAATGGCTAAAGCTGGTATACTGGACGGGAAGCGGGCCACCATTCATTGGGAAAATCAAGATAGCTTCACTGAAGAGTTCACAAACATCGAATTGACAAAATCGGTATTCATAGTTGATGGAATCCGAATGACAACTGCTGGTGGCACATCTTCAATTGATCTTATGTTAAAAATTATAGCCGATGATCATGGCGAAGAACTCGCAAACGCAGTAGCTGATCAGATGATCTACAGTTCAATCCGTACAGATCAGGATACACAGCGTCTTTCAGTGCCAACGCGGATTGGCGTGCGGCATCCAAAACTTAGTCTAGTTATTCGAATGATGGAAGAAAATATAGAGGAACCAATCAGCCCCTCATTACTCGCCAAAGATGTGAATATGTCCACGCGACAGCTTGAACGTTTATTCCGCCGGTATCTTAATCGTAGTCCAAAGCGATATTACATGGAACTGCGCTTACAAAAAGCGAGAAATCTCTTGATGCAAACAGATATGAGCGTCATTAACGTAGCGCTTGCTTGTGGATTTGCTTCGCCATCGCATTTTTCAAAATGCTACAGATCGCACTACCATAAAACCCCATACAGAGAACGCGGAAGCCATACTTCACTATCAAAAAAAATTGTTTAAACATAACCAGACTGTTTCGCTGACTTACTACAAGTAATGTAAATAGCAGCATGCCTTTGGGGCAATGATTAACGAACGCATATTCAGATCTCTAGCCTTATACTACCCCCCGCGCAGTTTTTGCATCAAGTAGATCTCGCTCTCCTCGGATACGGAGATCGTCAAATCGCTGGAAATAATCTTGCCATCCACCGCAACACTAACGCCCGCCGCAATCGGCGCTTTTAACTCAGGATATGCGATCTGCAGGCCATCGAGGACCTCACGAATGTTGGAAGCCTCGATATCAACTGCCTCTTTTCCATCCGTTAAGGACCGCAGTCCCGACCAGAGATATACCTTAACCATCCTGTGAGGAATTAAGCGCAGCTACGATACGAGGTGGTGACATTGGCAGCTGCTTCATACGGATTCCAGCTGCAGCGGAGACAGCATTTGCTATCGCCGCTAAAGGTGGGCAAATAGAGGTTTCCCCTACACCTCGAACACCATAAGGATGACCTGGATTAGCAACTTCCACTATAACGGTGTCGATCATTGGAAGATCAGAAGCCAGTGGAATACGATAATCTAAAAAACCCGCATTTTGAAGACGACCATCATCTCCGTAAATATACTCTTCGTTCAATGCCCAGCCAATTCCTTGAGCCGCACCGCCTTGGTACTGACCTTCGACATAGGTCGGGTGGATTGCCTTTCCTGCATCTTGAACAACGGTATAACGTACAATTTTTGTTTTTCCAGTCGCATGGTCGACCTCAGCATCCACAATGTGTGTTGCAAAGCTTACGCCAGCACCTTCAGGTGTAGCTTCAAAGTGGCCAACAATTGGCCCGCCTGTTGCACCCATATTGGCTGTAATCTTATGCAATGGCAAAGGATCAAAATCTCCAGCATTTGCTCCCGATGGTACAGCGCAGCCATCTTCCCACTTTACTGCATCCTCAGGAATGTCCCATTTTTGTGCGGCACGTTTGCAGAGTTTATGTACAACATCCTTGGCCGCTTTAATTGTTGCCAGGCCAGATGCATACGTTACGCGGGAACCATGACTAATTTCATTATAACCAAGAGTCGCAGTATCAGCTATAGTACAACGGATATGTTCATATGGAATGCCGAGCTCTTCAGCGGCCATAAGTGCCATTGAAGCACGACTGCCCCCAATATCAGGCGTCCCAACTGATATTTGAGCCGTTCCATCCTCAGAAAGCGCCAGTGAAACAGCAGTTTCTCCTCCATGGTTAAACCAAAAACCACAGGATATTCCCCGTCCTTGACCGTCTTTCAAAGGAGTACAGTAATGGTCATGGGCTTTTGCAGCCTCCAATGTCTCAACAAGCCCAATGTCATCAAAGCGCGGGCCAAAACTCGCCTTGGTTCCCTTATGTGAAGCATTTTTAAGACGAACTTCGATTGGATCAAGTCCAAGTGCCTTACATAAGTCGTCAATTACTGACTCAACAGCAAATGCAGCCATCGGTGAACCGGGCGCTCGATAGGCTGCTTGCTTGGGTCGATTGGCCATCACATCGTAGCCAATCTGCCGCACATTTTCGAGTGCATAGGGTGCAAAAGCACACATTGCGGTGAACTCAGCCGGTGCTCCGGGAAAAGCTCCCCCCTGCAGCCGGAATACTCCACTGGCCGCAGTGATGGTCCCATCTTTTTTCATACCAATCTTGACATCCATAGATGTGGAAGAGGTCGGACCAGTAGAACGAAACACCTCTGAACGGCTCATAACAATTTTCACTGGCTTGTTTGCTTTGCGTGATAGAGCTAAAGCAACTGGCTCTATAAATACGGTCGTCTTTCCACCAAAACCTCCGCCTATTTCAGAGGCGGTAACACGTAATTGACTTGTTTCCAAATTTAACAAGGCTGCACACATTTTTTGCGCATACCAATGCCCTTGGGTTGTGCACCATAAATCACCCTTACCATCATTTCCAAGACTTCCAAGGCAAGCATGGGGCTCAATATATCCCTGATGCGTGGCTTCTGTTTTGAAGCTGTCTTCAATAACTAGGTCTGCTTTAGAAAATCCTTCATCAACATCGCCGTGACCACTTTCGTGATAACGCACGACATTTGGATGAAATCCGTTTGGCACTGATTTGTCAGCTGCTCCTTCACGAATAACCGGAGCGTCTTTTTCCATCGCCTTATCAACATCGGTAACATGATCTAACAGATCATAATCTACACGAACCAGTTTAATTGCATCGCGCGCTATAAGGGCCGATGTCGCTGCTACAGCTGCCAAGGCGTGGCCATCGTAAAGCACTTTTTCTCCAGCCATCACGTTTTCCAAAACATTCCAAGTCTCACCATTGAGCCCTGACTCAAAGTGAACATCTTTTGCAAAGTCCTTTCGTGTCACTACCGCTTTTACGCCCTTCATAGCTTCGGCTGCACTCGTGTCGATTTTACGGATACGTGCGTGCGCATGCGGTGAACGCAAAATTGCACCATGCAACATGCCTGGTGCTGTCATATCTGCACCAAACTTTGCGCGTCCTGTAACCTTATCTACGCCATCGGGTCTATCAGGCCGTGTTCCTACAAACTTAAAGCCATTCGATTTTGTATCGTCTAAAGCCATTAACCAGCCTCCCGCATATCAGCCGCCGTATCCATTATAGCTCTTATGATTTTGTCATAACCTGTGCATCGGCAGAGGTTTCCCGCAAGCCAATATCTAACCTCTGTTTCTGTCGGATTTGGATTGCGTTCCAAAAGATTTTTAGTTGCCATCAAAATACCTGGCGTACAGATGCCACATTGAAGTGCCGCATATTTAATAAATTTTTCTTGAAGTGGATGAAGATCTTGCCCTTGAGCAATACCCTCCACTGTGTCAACTGTTTGGCCTTCGACTTCCACACCCAAAACTAAGCAAGCACAAACCAGCCTACCTTCAAGCACCACAGAACAAGCACCACAATCTCCAGTTCCACAACCCTCTTTTGATCCGGTAAGGTGTAATTTATCACGAAGACAATCAAGTAATGTTTCGCGTGGATCGCAAAGAAATTCGACTTCATCTCCATTGACTTTTGTTCTCACATGGATGTTGCTCATTTCACACCTCCTGCTCGCTGATAAGCAATTTTAGCGGTACGCTCGGCCAGCACTCCGGCTATATGTGTTCTATATTCAACGGTGCCTCGGCGATCAGTTATAGGATTGCAAGCAGCACTTGCGGTAGCAGCAAGTTTGTGCAGTGTATCATCGTCAAGCTGTGTACCTATTAAGATGTCAGTAGCACTATCCACTTTAAAAACCGTAGGAGCGACTGCACCAAGTGAGATGCGTGCCGAAACTATAAAACCGTCAGCATTCAGTTGAAGCCAAACCCCACAACCAACCACAGCAATATCCATTTCAGTCCGAGGTATAAACCGTAAATATGCATCGGAGGATTTATTTTTCTTGGCTGGAACTATAACATTTTTAACAACATCACCCTTTTGTAAATTAGTCTTTCCGGGAGAGTGTGGAACATCGGCTACTTTTATAATTCTTTCGCCATTAGGAGACTGGACCACCACACTGGCATCCGCAGCGACTAGAGCAGGTACAGTGTCTGCAGCAGGCGATCCGTTGCATAAGTTTCCAACAAGTGTTGCCCGCCCCTGAATTTGGGTTGATCCAATCAGGTCTACAGCTTCAACTATCCCAGGCCATTCTGATTTCAGTTCTTTATTCTCATTCATTTCCGCGCCTGAAACAGCGGCGCCAATATTCCAGTCTCCATTGGCGGAACGATTGATGGCCTTTGCGCCCTCAATGTTTTTTATGTCTATCAAGTTATCCGGTGTGAATATGTCCGAACGAAGTTGCACGAGTACATCAGTACCTCCGGCAAGAAAGCGTGTGCTGCCTGGTGCATATGCCGAAATTTCTGCCGCAGCATGAAAACTGTCTGGTGAATGATATTTCATTTTGCCTCGAATCTTTAGATTTCAAGTTCAATATTAAAAAGATTAAGGATAAAATCTCACTTGTAAATCACTTCCACATCTTAGAGCGAGACCATATTATTAACATTCTGATTTTGCGCTAATTTATTTAGGGATTCAAATGAAAGAGTTACATTAAATTCAGAAACATCAAAAATCTTGGAGCTTTGATTCAATCAGCCTTGCACTGCTTTTGCAACTTCTGCTGCAAAGTCTTCTTCCTTTTTTTCAATACCTTCACCGACTTCATAGCGGACGAACCCGGTTACTTCGACGCCAGCCTCTTTAGCGGCCTGTTCTACCGTTTGATCAGGATTAATCACAAAACTCTGACCCAGCAACGTTACTTCAGCCATAAATTTTTTCATACGACCGGTTATCATTTTTTCGATTACTGACTCGGGTTTGCCCGACTCACGTGCCTGCTCTGACAAAACATTTCTCTCACGCTCTACTATAGCAACATCGAGGTCATTTTCACTTAAAGATTGCGGGTTTGCGGCCGCTATGTGCATAGCAACTTGCTTTCCAAATTCCGCGTTTTCCCCACTAAGTGCAACTATTACTCCTATTTTACCCATTCCCGTTGTCACGGCATTATGAACATAGGATTCAATATGTGCTCCACTAATTTTATTCATCCTCCGAAGTGACATATTTTCGCCAATAGTCGCGATTTTAGAAGTTAAGGTTTCAGCAATCGTTTTGCCGTCAAGTTCTGCGTCGGCCAACTCTTCAATACTATCAACGGATAGTGCTGCTTTTGTAAAAAGGCCAACCATTGCTTGGAATTCGGAATTTTTGCCAACAAAATCTGTCTCAGAGTTTACCTCCAGTGCGACACCGGTTGACCCATTAACTGCAACCGCAACAAGACCTTCTGAAGCAATACGGCCTGATTTCTTTGCAGCCTTTGCCAATCCTTTTGTGCGAAGCCAGTCCACAGCAGCATCAAAATCACCATCGGTTTCGATGAGTGCTTTTTTTGCGTCCATCATTCCTGCAGCGGTTGCTTCACGCAGTTCTTTCACCATAGATGCAGTGATCGCCATTTCAGCTCTCCTAGTAATTTTTTATAAGCCCGCTGTTAGTTATAATTTATCCCACCCTGATGAAAGTCTCAGCGCGTTCTTTTTTCCTTGCTTAAGAACCTTTTTCTGCATCCGACTTTTCTGCACCAGAAGGTTCCTCAATTGCAGTCTCTTCTGTTGTCGATGTCTCACTATCTGGAGCGTTTCCTACCTCCTCCTCAACTGCAAGCACCTGCTCTGCCGGTGCGTTTTCCATAGCACCCAGATCAACACCTGCAGCACCAAGTTGTGCCGACATTCCGTCCAAAACTGCTCGACTGGCTAAATCACAATATAGCGTAATGGCGCGGGCAGCATCATCATTCCCTGGGATAATGTAATCGATACCATCAGGTGAGCAGTTAGTATCTACAACAGCAACGACTGGAATGCCAAGTTTATTTGCCTCTGCCACAGCAAGTGACTCTTTTTTGACATCAACAACAAATAAAAGGTCGGGAACACCTCCCATTTCACGAATGCCGCCCAATGAGGCCTGGAGTTTGTTTAATTCCCGTTCCATACCAAGTCGCTCTTTCTTGGTCATACCTTCTACGCCGGTATTAAGTTTCTCTTCGATATCTGAAAGACGGTTGATGGATTGTGACACAGTCTGCCAATTGGTTAGGGTCCCTCCCAGCCATCGATGGTTCATATAATACTGTGCACATTTTTCAGCAGCCTCAGCCATTGGGTTTGCGGCTTGACGTTTTGTACCTACAAACAAAACTCGACCTCCCTTAGCAACTGTTTCGCGTACGGCATTCAATGCTGCGTCAAGCATTGG
>MDTG01269197.1_pt1 | contig 10425 bp, 10 predicted proteins | sample 811421 | NCBI WGS metagenome assembly MDTG01 (sample SAMN05326645, study PRJNA326480) | marine metagenome | isolation source: seawater | place: Pacific Ocean: South East | collected 2011
AAAAAGATTTAGATTTGTTGGAAGAGAAAGAGGTTATCACGGAATGAATATTGGAGCTACTACTGTAGGCGGAATGATTAATAATGTTAAAACTTTCGCTAGTGTATTAATGCCTGGTGTGCAGCACATGAGACATACTCATTTACCTGAGCATAAGTTTGTAAAGGGACAACCAGAAACTGGTGTTGAATTAGCAGAAGATTTAGAAAGAATAGCGATGAATTTTGGTGGCGAAAATATTGCTGCTTGTATAGTGGAACCAATCGCAGGTTCTACAGGAACTTTGGTACCTCCAAAAGGTTACTTAAAAAGATTAAGGGAGATCTGTGATAAACATGGAATACTTCTAATATTTGATGAAGTTATAACTGGTTGGGGAAGAACAGGCTCTGCTTTCGCAGCTCAAGAATGGGGAGTCACTCCTGACATCATGACGATGGCAAAAGCAACAACTAATGGTGTTGTTCCTATGGGGGTTGTAGCCGTAAAAGAAGAAATGTACGATGCAGTTTTAGATGCATCAAAAGCTCCAGAAGGAACTCCGGAATTATTTCATGGTTACACATACTCTGGAATTCCAGTCGCTGTAGCTGCAGCTTTGGCTGTTCAAGATATTTTTGACAAAGAAGATATTTTTAATAGAGCAAAAGAAATGTCACCTTATTTTCAAGATGGTTTGCACTCTTTAAAAGATTTAAAAGAAGTTGTTAGCATTAGAGGATACGGGATGATGGGTGGTATAGAGATGAAAATGGTGGACAAACCAGGAAAAGCAGGATTTCAAACATTTAAACACTGTTACGATGCTGGTGTTAATTTTAAAAATACTGGAGATACTTTAATTATTGCTCCACAATTTATCTGCGAAAAAAAACATATCGATGAGATAATTGATAAATTAAGAACCGGTATTTCAAACTATACTAAATCATAAATGATAATTGGAGTACCAAAAGAAATAAAGCTTCAAGAGCACAGAATTGGTTTAACTCCCGACAGTGTTAAAATTTTAACGAAAAAGGGACACGAGGTCTTAGTCCAAAGCAATGGTGGATTTGAAGCGGGCTTTACGAATGAAGACTATAAAAATGCTGGTGCAAAAATAATTGATAAAGCTGAAGAAATTTTCAAAAGATCTGAGATAATTGTAAAAGTAAAAGAACCTCAAATGAGCGAGGTAAAAATGATAAAAGAAAATCAAATTATTTATACTTACCTTCATTTAGCTGCTGCAAAAGAATTAACGGAGGGACTAATTAAATCAAAATCAATATGTATCGCTTATGAAACTGTTACAGATGATAATGGTCGACTTCCTTTACTAGCCCCAATGAGTGCAGTAGCAGGGAGAATGTCAATACAGGCCGGAGCACACTCACTTGAAAAAAATCAAAAAGGAAGAGGTTTATTATTAGGAGGAGCACCCGGAGTTGATCCAGCAAAAGTAGTTATTTTAGGTGGAGGCGTTGTAGGAGAAAACGCGGCAATAATAGCTACAGGAATGAGAAGTAAAGTTTACGTGGTGGATAAATCAAAAGATAGGTTAAAACAATTACATGAATTATTTGGTGATAAAATTATAGCTGCGGAAAGTGATAAAACAGACTTGAAAAAACTTGTTTCAGAGTGTGACCTTTTAATTGGTGGTGTTCTAATTCCAGGAGCAGAGGCGCCAAAATTAGTTTCCAAGGAGATGATTAAGTCCATGAAGAGAGGCTCTGTAGTTGTAGACGTTGCAATTGATCAAGGAGGGTGTATAGAAACAAGTAAACCTACCACACATGCCAATCCAACCTATATTGTAGACGATGTTGTTCATTATTGCGTTGCTAATATGCCTGGTGGAGTCCCAAGAACTTCCACAATGGCATTAAATAAAGCAACATTACCTTTATTAGTTAAAATAGCTGATCAAGGTTATAAAAAAACGCTCTTAGCAGACAAAAATATTTTAGCAGGTTTAAATGTTTTTAAAGGAATGATAACTTGCAGAGGAGTAGCGGATGCCTTTAATATGAAATACTTTCCTCCAGAAAAAGCAATATCAGCTTAAACCCAAACCGGACTGGTAAATTTTTTATTTAAATGAATAAATGGATATTTGGTTCAAAAATGCCCACTATGAACTTATTTTTAATTACATTGTTTATCAGATTATGATTAAATCAATTTGTATGAGCTCAGAACTTGATAAAACTAATTTCTACTCTGGATTGAAAAATTCTGATTCCATTAGCAAAAGAGTTAATGTTAATGATTTAGTCTCAAAGATGAATGAAGACAAAAGAAAAGAGAGAAAAAATAGTTTAGTATTAGGTGCAGCAGCGGTTTCAGCTGTAACTGTATTCGGAATAATACTAACTCTTTAAACTATCACCCAATAAACACCTTAAAAGTCGGTTTCAATTAATTTTTAGCACTGGTATAACTTTTTGATGCGAATTAATCAGTGCAGATCATGTAGGTCTAAACATTTAATAACATTATTCTCTTTAGGAAATCTTAGTTTCACTGGAAAATTTTCTAGATTGGAAAAGAATATAAAAAAAAAACCAATTACTCTAATAATTTGTAAAAAATGTGAGCTAGTTCAACTAGCCCATAATTATGATTTAAAATATTTATATGGTCCTGACTATGGTTATAGAACTGGAATTAATAAAACAATGATTGAACATGTAAAAAAAATAACAAAATTTTTGGCGAAAAAAACATCATTAAAAAAAGGAGATTTAGTTTTAGATATTGCAAGTAACGATGGATCTTTATTAAATTTCTACAACAAAAATATTGTTAAATGTGGAATTGATCCAATACTTAACAAATATAAAAAGAACTATAAAAAAATAAAATATGCTATACCAAGTTTTTTTTCTCTAGAAAAAATAAAAAGAAAAACTAATAAAAAATTTAAGATAATTACTGCTTTATCCGTTTTTTATGATGCGGAAGATCCAAATAAATTTTTAAAAGATGTAAGAGATTTATTAAAGCCTAATGGGGTTTTTTTACTAGAATTTGCTGATTTGGCTTCTATCTTAAAATATAAAATGTTTGACACTATTTGCCATGAACACTTAGAATATTACAGTAGCAAAGTCATAATAAATTTAGCAAATAAAAACGGACTTAAAGTTTTTGATATAAAGGAGAATAATATAAATGGAGGAAGTAAACAATACTATATAAGTCTTAAAAATTCCAATATACCATTGAATAAAAAAGTTTTAAAAAAAACTTTACATCAAGAGAATAAACTTCAAATGAGTAAAATCTCTACATTTAAAAATTTTTTCAAAAATATTAATCAATTAAAAAAAGATTTAAATAATTTAATAACAAAAATTAAAAATAAAAAACAAAACATTCATTGTTACGGTGCATCAACTAAAGGAAATGTTCTTTTACAATATTTTAAAATAAATCATAAAAAAATTGATTTTGTAGCTGAAAGAAATAAAAACAAATACGGTCTATTTACACCTGGTTCAAAAATTAAAATAATATCTGAAAAAACATCTAGAAAATTAAAACCAGACTACTATTTAGTTTTACCTTGGCATTTTAAAAATGAAATTTTAAAAAGAGAAAATAAAGTTATAAAAAAAGGAATAAAATTTATTTTTCCACTACCAAAATTAAAGATAATTTAAAAATTTAGTACCCGTATTTTTCGACAAACTCTATATCGGCTTTTACCATATCATTAACTAAACCTTGAAATGAATACTTCGGTTTCCATTTTAAAACTCTTCTTGCTTTGGAGCAGCTTCCAAGTAAAGTTTGTACATCAGCTGGTCTCTCTAGTTTTTTATCAATTTTGACAAATTTTTTGTAATCTAAATTTACCGCTTTGAATGCAAGTTTTGCAAAGTCTCTTACAGAGTATTGTTTACCAGTGCTTATTACAAAATCTTCTGGAGTTCTTTTATTTAACATCATCCACATTGCTTTTACGTAATCTTCAGCATGACCCCAATCTCTTTTTGCTTCCATATTTCCTAATTTTAAATCTTTCTGTAATCCATATTTTATTCTTGCAACAGCATGCGTAATTTTTCTGGTTACAAATTCGAAACCTCGTCTAGGAGACTCATGATTAAATAGTATGCCGCTACAGCAAAACAAACCGTAAGCTTCTCTGTAATTTCTAGTTAAGTCAAAACCTGCAACTTTTGAAATTCCGTATGTAGATCTTGGGTAAAAAGGAGTTTTTTCGTTCTGAGGTATCTCTCTTACTTTACCATACATTTCAGATGAAGCTGCAAAATAAAATTTTGTTTTGGGAGAAAATTCTTTTATTGCTGACAAAAGATAATGTGTCCCATTTATATTAGTATTTAAAGTTGAAAACTCATCTTTAAACGCATAATCAATATAACTTTGAGCACCTAGATGGTAAACTTCTTGTGGCTTAACTTTTTGAATAATTTGCACTATGCTCGCATAACTTTCTAGTGAAGCAGGATGTAATATTATATCGTTTAAAAGATGTTTTAACCTCCATAATCTATGAGTTTTGTCTTCTGCAGCAACACGTCTTATTAAGCCATGCACTTGGTAATTCTTTTTTAATAAAAGTTCAGAGAGATAGGAACCATCTTGACCAGTAATTCCAGTAATTAAAGCTCTTTTTCTCATTATGTGTTCAAATCGTTATATTTTTGGATCAAACTATATTAAAAAAGGAACTAATACAATATATAAAGTAAAGGTACAGTTAATGAAAGAATCAAAAAATTTTTTTACAAGATTACTGTTTAATTTTGGTAAAAAATATCTGCCCGATTATATTTACTCTTATATGTTGTTCATTAGAACATTTAAAAAGTTTAAAAGAGAAATTACGAAAAAAAAATCTGAGATTAAGTTTTCAGAAAAATTGGATAAAATTAACGATTTTGAATATAGAATGACATCTCAAAATAATGAAGATGGAATAATAGAATATATATTTAGTAGAATTCCCCACAATAAATATTTTGTAGAAATTGGTTTTAGTTATTATGAGTGTAATTCTTTAAATTTAATTAAAAATGGGTGGAATGGTAAATTGATTGATATAAACAGGGACGAATGTTTATCTTTAAAAAGACTGTCATCTTATTTTTATCCAAAGTCCAAAATTAAAATAACTAATAAAAAAATACTAAAAGACAACATTAACGATTTAGTTTTTGCAGACTCAGATGGTCGAGTGCTGGATTTTTTTTCTTTAGATATTGATGGTAATGACTATTGGGTTTTAAAAGAATTAAATGTAGAAAAAATAAATGTTATTTGTTGCGAGTATAACCATTACATTGGAAACAACGTTAAAAAAACTATACCTTACAACCCAAATCATGTGTGGAAAAATAATGGATGTTTTGGGGCTTCACTAGAGGCCATGACAAGTTTATTAAAAACAAAAGGATTTTATTTAATTGCAGTAGATAGTTCAGGAACTAATGCTTTCTATATTAAAGAAAAATATGCAGAAAGATTTGAAATTTTATCTTCAACAAAAAGTTGGAAATCAGCTGACAGGAATAATAGTGATGAGCAAATTAAATATATAAAAAATTCGGTAAAAAATTTCGAATTCTTAAATTTATAAGGAAAAATTTGAAGCAAATTAAAAAAACTTTACAAAAAATTTTTAATGAATTTTTTTATAACCTATTTCATTTAATATACGGTAAAATAAGAGGCGTAATATCATTTAAAGACGATCATAGAATAAAAACCTTAGAAGCAAATTTTCAAAATGTAAATAAATATAAAGTTTATTTTGTTAAAGAAGGAAGGCTTTATACGGATAGAGTGCACGATACTGCTATAATTTTAGAAGATAAAATTATAGACGAACCCTCTTTTCAATTAAGGCCGGTTAATAATGCGGATGCTAATCAAAACATTGTTTTAAAAAAAGGAACCCCAAGATTAAAGAAAAAATTAAAAGGTACTACTCTTTCTTTGCTAACTGGAGGAGCCGGCAATGATAATTATTTTCATTGGTTATTTGATGTATTACCTAGAATTAAAATCTGTGAAAAAGTATTCGATATCTCAAAAATTGATTATTTTTTATTACCTGATACTAAAAAAAAGTTTCAGGTAGAAAGTCTTGATGTTTTGAAAATACCTAAAAATAAATGGTTATCAAGTAGAAATTTTAGACACATTATATCAGACGAAATCATTATTACTCAACACCCATATTGTATTAATAATGATGCAGATGTAGAAATTGAAAATATACCCATTTGGATTTCTGAATGGCTTAAATCAGTTTGTCTAGACAAAAAAAAATTCAACAATAAAAATTATCCATCAAAAATTTATATAGATAGAAAAGACTCTGTCTCAAATACTAGAAAATTAAGGTCAATAATAAATGAAGATCAAGTAAAAGACTTGTTAAAAAAATATAATTTTAAAATTGTATCTCTAAGCAATTATTCTTTTGAGGAACAGGTGAGAATTATAAATAGTGCTAAAGAAATTGTAGGACTTCATGGCGCAGGTTTTGCAAACTTTTGCTTTTGTGAGCCAAATACTAAGGTTATCGAGTTAAAAAGTACCACTTCCGGCAAAATGTATGAAAATCTGGCATTTAATAATAAACTTGAATATAAATCAGTAAGCAGCGAACCTATTGGAATTAATTATAACAATCAATATGGACATATTAAGGTATCAATAGATAATTTAGAAGAAAAGTTAAAATGATGTATTTAAAAAAAAGGTATTACAGAATCATTGAATCTTTGGTAAAAAAAATACTCAAAATTCAAAAAAAATCAAAAAACGAAAATTTCCAAAAGATGATACGAAGCGCGGTGTTTAACTCTGAATTAGAAAGAGACAAGTATTTATACACAAATGGAAGCGACATAAAATATTTAATGCAATCCTCTGACTGGGTTTCAAAAAAGTTATACATCGATCAAAGTTTCGATGATAAAATTCTCAGAAAGGCGATTAAAATTTTAAATATAAAAAGATTTCAAAAGACACTTGTAAATGTTGGTGCACACATTGGTTCAACTTGTATACCCGCACTTAAAAAAAAATACTTCAAGGATATGATAGCTTTTGAGCCCTCAAAAAATAACTTTAATCTTTTAGCAGCAAACGTTTATATAAATAATTTAGGAAGCAGAGCCCGAATCTTCAATTTAGCTATCAGCAATAAGAAATCAAAAACTTACATAAAAAAGTTTCAAAATACTGGGGATTATAGAGTAGTAAAAACTAAAAATAAAAATTTGGAACTTATCAAATGCGATATACTAGATAATTATACAAAAAAATTGAATAAAAAAAACTCTTTAATTTTTATGGACACACAAGGGCATGAACCTTTAGTTTTTTTAGGATCAAAAAAAACATTAAGTAAAAAAATTCCAATAGTTTTCGAGTTTGCACCATTTTTAATGGATAACAATTGGATAAAAGGTTTTAATTTAGTTTTTAAAAACTATAAGTATTTTTATGATTTACATAAATCTTCATCAAAGAAAAAACTAAATAAGAAAGAAATAGTAAAACTGTACAATGAATTAAACTTAACAAAAAAAGAGGCATATACAGATTTGCTCATAATTTAATTTTGATGAAGTATAATTATTTTTTAAAATATTGGTATAAATTTTTTAATAAGCAAGCTTATTTAGATTTAAAAAATATTAGCAGAACAGAATCTACAGTTAGAATATTCAAGTCAAAATATGAGGATCAAATAGATCAAATTCAGAATAAGATAAAAAATCAAAGTAAACTTTCATTTTTGCATTCAGGTCACATCGGCGATATAATCAATATTCTTCCAGTAATTAAAGAGTTAGCAAAAACCCATGTTTGTAATTTATTTATAAATATAGACAAGCCTTTAGATGTTTATCACCACGCACATCAAGCGGGCAATGTATATCTTAACAAAAAAATATTTGACATGCTTGAACCATTATTTAAATCTCAAAAATATATCAATGAAGTAAATATATACAAAAATCAGTCGATCGATGTTAATTTCGATTTGATTAGAGATTTACCGATAAATCTTCTATTTGATAATTTGAGATATGGATTTCAAATAGCTGGTGTACAACCAGACATCACCGAAACTTACCTCGATGTTGAACCGCACAAAAATATTACCAACAAAATAGTTATTTTAAGATCTTTAAGATATAAAAATCAATTTATTAGTTATAATTTTATAGAAAAATATAATGACACATTATTTGTTGGAACTAGAGATGAATACGTTGAACTGAAGAAAGAGATTAAAAATCTTGAATTTCATGACTGTAATGATTTTTTGGAAATGGCTCAAATTATTAAAGCTAGTAGATTCTTTTTAGGGAATTCATCAGTAGGAATTGATTTAGCAGAGGCTGTCAAAATTCCAAGACTTTTAGAGGCATGCCCCGGTTTTCCTGCCCGTCAGGTTCATGGGTCTGATGCTTACGATTTTTATTTTCAATCCCATTTTGAGAAATTTTTTAAGATATTAAATGAAAAAACAAAATAGTATTCAAACTTTTGTGAAAATTAAATCTCCGTAATAAAAATCATCACTTTTAGAAGTAACATTATACTTATTTTTAAATATAATATTGTATTTCATTTTTTTCATAAATTTTATTAATTTTTCCGGAGAAAAAAAAATAATAGGATGAACGCTTCCAGGCACACCGTATTGTATTGAGTAATAATTTTTATTTCGTTTATTAAATGGAGTGTAGCTTATTAATATATATTTTGGTTGGAATTTAGTGAGTTTTTTTATCACTTGCTCATAATGTTCTAAATATTGCAAAGAACTATTAAAATACACTATATCAATATTTTTAAAATTAATTTCATCTAGAGAAGAAATATACTTAACATTAGATTTAAGTCTTTTTGGTAATTTATTTTTAATTATATTTACTAATTTTTTAGTATCTAGAATAAAGCATTTTGTTGTTATGTTAGTTGCTTTTTTTATATAGCTGTAAATTGGATTTGGCCCCCCACCTATATCGATAACGACAGGCTTTTTTCTTTTAATAAGAGAAGGTAAAAATGAAGCTATATAAAACCTATCAATTAACTTGATTTTGTCTGGTCCCTCGAATTTAGTAAATCTATTATCAAAATATTCTCCAATACTCTCGGAATAATTTTTAGCATTCTTGTAAGAACTAAATTTTTTCCCATAGTCTGGAATGGTTTTTTTCTTGAAATATTTTGAAAGTTTAATTTTCATTAAACTAATATTTAGCGTATTTCTTTACTTCTCTTAAATTTGATTTTGTCAATTTATTAATTCTTAATTTAATTTTAGCCCTATCATCATTTAATTTGTATACACCTTTCGCAAGTAAGGATAGTTTTTCAAGATGTTTTTGTGTCAATCTTTTTTGATCTTCCATTTCCCACATTTTATTATTTGTAAATTTTAAGTTTTTCCAAAGCTTTTTTATTTGACTATTAATCTTAATATTTTTCATTAAAATTTTTTTTAAAATTAAACATTCTTTATTGATATGTTTAAGGTCAGTTTTATTAGAAATTTTTAATTTTTTAATTTCTAAAATTGTGATCCTATCTATTAGGTCGCCAACAGAACTCTCGACTAAAATTTTATTTGTTTTCATTTTATTATTTTTTATTGTAATAACTACCTTAAATGAAAAAAAAAATAAAAAAAGTAAAAAAATGCTTACTCTGCAAAGATACAAATTTAGTTTCTTTGTTTAACGTTGGAAATTTGTTTGTAAGTAATTTCGTAAAGAAAAAAGATGTAAAAAAAGGAGTCAAATCACCTCTTAATTTGTTATATTGTAAAAATTGCACTCTTATTCAATTATCACACATTGCACCTCAAGAATTGATGTACAGAAGATTTTATTGGTATAAATCTGGTGTTACAAAAATTATGAAAGATGCTTTAAAGAATATTTACACTGAAAGCTTAAGGCATATAAAACTTAAAAAAAATGATGTTGTTCTAGATATTGGTGCTAACGATGGTACTTTACTGAAGTACTTCAAAAAAAGTGGCTTTAAAACTATTGGCTGTGAACCAGCTAATAACCTTAAAAAAGAATTAAGTCATAACTGCGATCATGTTATTAATAATTTCTGGTCGTATGGAGAATTAAACAAGATTCTAAATAAAAAGAAGATGGGTAAACCAAAAATAATTACAGCCATAGGAATGTTCTATGATCTTGAAGATCCCAATAAATTTATTAGTGATTCTGCTAAGTCCTTAGATGATAATGGGATATTCATTGCCCAGCTTATGTGTTTGAAGTCTATGATTAAGCAAAATGATCTAGGAAATATTTGTCATGAGCATATTGAATTTTACTCCCTAAAGTCTCTAAAATATTTATTTGAAAAAAATGGCATGGAAATATTTAAAATCGAGGAAAACGACATTAA
>MDTG01004263.1_pt1 | contig 10424 bp, 9 predicted proteins | sample 811421 | NCBI WGS metagenome assembly MDTG01 (sample SAMN05326645, study PRJNA326480) | marine metagenome | isolation source: seawater | place: Pacific Ocean: South East | collected 2011
TACAGGTCGGAGACGTTGACGGAGACCGAGGTCCCGCCGAAGTCTTCGGCCGTGACGGCGTAGTCGACGGTGATGGCGCCGGTGATGTCGGCAAACGAGGTGCCGGCGATGGCGAGTCCAAGTCCAAGACTAAGGGCACGAGTCTTCATTTCTCTTTTCCTCTAAACAGAACGCGAGGTGAATTCGAGCAGCCACGTCGGCGGGCTCCAAATCCCTCCCCTCAATGCTTGAAACATGGGTCGGGGGTTGGCGGAGTCAAGCCGGGTCTCGTAGTAGGGGAACCTTTTTGCGCAACACCGGAGCGACGTCACGACGGCCACGGGCGATCGGCGGTTTGAAACCGTCTTTTTAGCGATATGAAGGAGGTTTTAAATCGTTTTCGCGCCGAGCTTGGCGACCGAAAGAGACTGGCGTTATCGGTCTTCCAAAGGGTCTCAGCCCGTTTCGAGGAGCCGACCCCGGAGCAGAAGCGGGCCGCTTCCGTCCACCTTCACCCTGGCGATGCGGCCGATCATGGCATCCGCGGAATCGGCGTCGGCCACATCGAACACGGTGATGAGATCCCCCTTGGTCCGACCCGAGACCTGGACCGGTTCGGTGCGGGCATCGGCCTCGGAGCCTCGGTGCGCGGTGAGTCCCACGCCGAGGCTCACCCGTGCATCCGCGGAAGACCGCTGGTGGGCGTCCGCGGGGCGGCGATTCGTCTTTCGTTCCACGAGGACGTCGACCTCCCGGCCGATCCAATTCGCGTGGACCGCCGCTCCGATCTCCGCCTGCAGTGCCAGCAATTCATTGTTTCGGAGCTTCTTGACGGCCTCTGGCACGTCGTCGTCGAAACGGCTGATGGCCGCGGTGCCCGGTCTGGGCGAGTACTTGAAGATGAAGTTGTTCTTGAACGGAACCCGTCTGAGCAGCGCCTTCGTCGCTTCGAAATCCTCGTCGGTCTCCGTCGGAAAGCCGACGATGATGTCGCCCGCGATCGATGCGTCTGGAAGATGGGCGAGGACCCGGTCGGTGAATTCGAGATACTCCTCGACGGTGTAGCCCCGGTTCATCAACTTGAGGATCCGGTTCGAACCACTCTGGACGGGCACGTGGAGATACCGGCAGATGCGCGGCCGGCTCGCCATGACGGCGAGCACGTCGTCCCCGAAATCCCTCGGGTAGCTGGTGAGAAAGCGGATTCTCGCCAGCTCGGGCACCTCGTCGTGAATGCGGGCGAGCAGCCGGGCGAAGGTCGTGACATCGTCATCCTCGAGCGGTTCGTTCCGAAATGCGGTGAGTCCCGGCCCGATCTGGGGGGATTCGCGTCCGTCGATGGTGAGGGCGACCCCGTGGTGGTATCGATAGTGGTTGACGGTCTGACCGAGCAGCGTCACTTCGATCACGCCCGCTCTGGCGAGCCGGCGACACTCCTCGACGATCGAATCGGGGGGGCGATGCACCTCCGCCCCCCGGGTGTGTGGCACGACGCAGTAGGTGCAGAACTTGTTGCAGCCGCGGGTGATCCGCACGTACGCGCTTCGAGCGGCGCTGGTCGCCCGGTCCGGATCGAAGGCTCGAGCCAGATCGAGCGTCTCGAGGTCGTCCTTGGTCGCCGAGAGTGCCGCGGATCGGCGACTGGTGCTTCCGGCGAGGGCGACTCGACCGTGTTCGCCGGTGGGGTCGTCGCCGAGGGATGAGGTTCTCGCCACGTTGTCGATCAACATCGGCAGCTTGTCGAGCTCGCCGGGCCCGCAGAGCAGGTCGACCTGCGGATATCGACGCAGCATGTCGACCCCGTCCCGTTCCGCCATGCAGCCCAGGACGCCCAGGACGAGCTCCTCGCCGGACTTCTTCCGCTTCCCCACGATGCCCAGCCGGCTGTAGGCCTTGCTTTCGGCGTGCTCCCGGACGCTGCAGGTGTTGAACAGCAGGATCTGGGCGTCGTCCGGCCGCGAGGTGAAGCCGTAGCCGATCGATTCGAGATGACCTCGAACCAGCTCGCTGTCGAGCTCGTTCATCTGGCAACCGAAGGTCTCGAGGTACACGGTCTTCAAGAAAGGGTTCCAGGGGCCCGCCGGACGGATCGTCCTCGAAATCGTACCAGCAGCGGCCCGGAATTCACCGCCGGGCGGGGGAAGCCGATCACCTCCACCATCGACCGGGAGCTATCCTCTCCCGGGTGCCGAAGGCATGACCGGACCGAGAGTCCCTGCAGGAGCCGTTCGATGAGCTTCACGACCGGAGAGATCGTGGCGGTGGTGGGGGTCGGGGTCTTCCTCGCGGGAATCGTGGCCGCGTACATGATCATCTCCCGGAAGAAGGGCTGGATGTAGCACCGGAAGCCGGCGATTATTCCACCCCTCGGGTCGTCGGGGCCGATGAGACCCTGATGCGAGCAGGTCAGATCGTCGCGCTTCTCGTGGTCACGCTCTTCATCTTCGGCGTGGTGATGGTCAATTCCGCCTCGCTGAAGCGGCTCGAGAATCCGGGATCCACGATCCGGCTCGAGGGTGCGGACCATTCCTACGCGATCGACGCGACCGCGATCTCGGATCTGGCCGGCCGACGGGTGATGGACACCTTGCTCGGCAAGCAGACGTGGTACGCCCTGCTCGCCATCGCCGCGATGGTGGTCGGCGCCTGGATCCCCGTCGAGCGTCTCGGCACCGCGGGCGGGCTCGCCTCGCCCATTCCGTGGCTGCTCGCGATCATCGTCGGCACCCTCCTCCTGACCTTCATGCCCCAGCTCGCACCGGAGGTGAAGGGGGCGCATCGGTGGCTCCGGGTCGGATCGCTCCAGTTTCAGCCGAGCGAGATCGCGAAATGGGGGCTTCCCGTCATCGTCGCGTGGCACTGTCTCCGTCACGCGTCCACCATGCACCGGTTCACCACCGGAATGCTCCCGCCGATCCTCCTTTCCGGGTTCATCTGCGGCCTGATCGCGCTCGAGGATCTCGGCACGGCGGCCCTCGTGATGACCGTCACGGTGTGCATGCTCCTCGTGGCCGGGGTCCGCCTCTGGCAGGTGATCGGGCTGGCTCCGGTCGGGCTGATCGCCTTCGTCGGGCTGGTCCTGGTCGAACCCTACCGGGTCAAACGGGTCATGACGATGCTCGACCCGTACGCGGATCCCCAGGGCAGCGGCTTCCAACTGGTGCAGTCGCTCGGCTCGATCAGTTCGGGTGGCATCGAGGGCGTCGGGTTCGGGAACTCGATCCAGAAGTACGGTTGGCTGCCCGAGAACCAGACCGACTTCATCTTCCCGATCATCTGCGAGGAGCTCGGGGCGTTCGGCGCAGCCCTGCTGATCGGGCTCTTCGTCGGGCTGGTGCTCGTGGGCTGCCGGATCATCGGCGGACGTTCCACGCCGGCGGCGAGCGACGCCCGGATCGCGCTCGCGGCGGTCCCGCCGTTCTCCCGCCTGGTCGGCTTCGGCATCGTGCTCACCTTCGGGCTGCAGGCCGTGATCAATCTCATGGTGACGACGGGCATGGCGCCGACCAAGGGAATCGCCCTGCCGCTGGTGAGTCGCGGCGGCACGGGATGGATCCTCACCGCCTTCTCGCTGGGGCTGCTGATCTCGATGGACCGTCGCGCATGGCGGATCGCCCGGGAGGCAGGACTCGCCGACGACGAGGACCAGCCGGTCGCCGATGCGGCGGTTCACGCCTGAGATGTCGGAGATCGCGCCAGTCCCGGACCGGATCGTCTTCGCCGGCGGTGGCACGGGCGGCACGGTCGGCCCCGGCATCGCCGTCGCGGAGCGCCTGGCGGAGATCGAACCGTCCATCGAAGTCGTGTTCATCTGCTCGGATCGCGCGGTCGACCGGCGGCTTCTCGAGCCCGGTGGCTGGGAGCATCGGACGACGCCGGCTCGAAGTCCCGGAATCCGGCCCCGGCAGGGGATCGGGTTCGTCCGCGGCTGGTACGGGACCCGACGAATCGCGCGACGGCTTCTCGAACCGTCCGATCGCTGCCGGGTGGTGGCCCTCGGCGGCTTCGTCGCGCCCCCGGTGGTTCGAGAGGCGGTTCGACGTCGCGTGCCGGTCGATCTCCTGAATCTCGACGCCGTGGCCGGTCGCGCGAACCGCTGGATCGCGAGACGGGCGAGCCGATGCTTCACCGCGGTGCCGAGCGATCTCCCGACCGCGGGCGATCCCGTCGGGGTGCCGCTCCGTCGGGCGGTGCTTCCCGACGGTCCCGCGACTTCGCATCGCGAGGCGCTCGGTCTGCGTCCGGATCTCCCGACCCTGCTGGTCACCGGCGCCTCGCAGGGTGCGGCATCGATCGATCGGATGATGATCGATCTCGCCCGTCGTCGAACGGAATGGTTCTCCGGTTGGCAGATCCTTCACCTGGCCGGCAGCGACAACGTCGAAACCCTCGTCCGGACGTACCGCGAATGCTCGTTGGACGCGATCGTGCGACCGTTCCTCGACCGCATGGGCGACGCGTGGGGCGCCGCCGATCTCGCGATCACCCGGGGTGGCGCGAGTTCCATCGCGGAGGTCGTCGCGAGCCGGACCCCGGCGATCGTGATTCCCTACCCCTGGCACGAGGACCAGCATCAGGCCAGGAACGCGGCATCGATCGCCAGGGCGGGCGCAGTGGTCGTGCTGAGTGATCCGGTCCGGGGTCCGGCGACGCTTCCGCCGCTCGAATCGGCCGTCTCCAGGCTTCTTCGGTCGGCCGAGGAGCGAATCCGGATGCACGAGGCCTTCGGACCGGCACCCGGCGACGCCGCGACCGCGTTCGCCCGTGCCCTGATCAGACCCTGAATCCCGAGCGGATGCCGCTGGTCACTTCGCCTGGCGGAGCCAGGCCGCGAGCAGGTCCACCGTGGCCTGGGCGTCGCCCTTGTTCATCGACTCCGTCACCGTGTGGATGTACCGGGTCCCCGAGGTGATCGCCACGCACCTGGCCCCGTCGCCGGATCGCTGGATCGCGGCGCCGTCCTGCCCGCCGCGGCCGAGGATGCATCGCTGGTGCGGGATCCGGTGCTTTCTCGCGACGGCGCAGAACTCGTCGACCAGTCGGTGGTCGGCGATCATCGAACTGTCCTGGACCATCACCGCCGCGCCGTCGCCCTGCTTGGTGACGCGATCGGTCGTCGCCACTCCCGGCGTGTCGCAGGCGAGGGTGACGTCGAGGCCGATGCCGTAGTCGGCACCGACGCGGTTCGCGGCGACCCCTGCGCCTCGAAGGCCGACCTCCTCCTGGACGGTGAAGGCGACCACGATGTCGAGGGCGTGGTTCCCGGTCGCGCCCTTGGCCCGGTCGAGCTTGCGGACGGCTTCGATCGCCGTCCAGCAGGCGAAGCGGTTGTCGAGCGCCTTGGAGACCACGCTCTCGGGCTGGTCGAGGAAGGGTTCGTGCATCACGACGTAGTCGCCGATCTTCACGGTCTTCCGCACCTTGGCTTCGGGCATCCCGAGGTCGATGAAGAACTCGGAGACCTCGGGCACCTTGCTGCGTTCCGCGGCGCTCGAGATGTGGATAGGCTTCCCGCCCGGGTTCATGACCCCCACGAAGTCACCCGAATCGGTGCAGACCAGCACGCGACGCGAGAACAGGTTCCGCGGATCGAAGCCGCCGGCGGGATTGACCCAGAGGAACCCGTTGTCGTCCACGTGGCGGACGTAGAAGCCGATTTCGTCCATGTGCGCGGCGATCAGGACCGATCCCGCCCGCTTGCGGCCACGAGTCTTCCGGGTCGCCTTCCGGGTGCAGATCAGCGATCCGAGCGGATCCACCTCGACCTGGTCGAAGAGCCCGTCGATCTCCTTCTCGATGGCGAGTCGAACTCGTTCCTCGCGTCCGGGAATGCCCGGGATCTCGCACAGTCGCTTCAGCAGATCGACGTTCATCTTCACTGGCCCTTTCGGTTCTGGTTCGGAAGTCCTCGGGAAACCCGCGATGGGTAGACTAGCGACCCCGGAGCGGGTCGGACGTCGGGTCCGCGCCCGTGGCCCGGCGTGGCGGCGGCGATGGCCGCGGTTTCGAGGTCGGAAGGCCGACGCACGATGGCGAGCAGCATGTACCAGAGCCCCCTGAAGGACGCCCATCGACACGTGATGCAACGGCTCTCGGCGCACCGTCGGGCGGCGGCCGATGCCGCGTCGTCCGTCCGCGGCGACGAGATCGACCGCCACGTGCCGTCGACGATGGAGCCCGACACGGTTCCGTGGGGGGTGCTGGGCGACGGCTCGGATCCGACCTGCGAGATCGTCCTGGACTTCGGCGAGCTGGAGGCCGAGTACGCCGCGCTCCGGAGGGCGAGCGCGATCTTCGATCGCCCGGATCGCGCGGTGATCGAGATCGTCGGACCCGACGCGGAGGATCTCATCGAACGGCTCGTCACCAACGCGTTCGCGGGCGTCGCCTCGGACGTCGTGCGGGCGTTCCTCCTCGAGCGGACCGGAAGGATCATCTCGGACCTCGTGCTGATTCGCCGACCGGACCGCGTGCTCATCGAACTCGACCGGAGCGATGCGGACCGGGTGATCCAGACGTTTTCGGGATTCGTCTTCGCCGAGGACGTCGAGATCATCGATTCCGCGGCCGATCGACACCGCATGGACCTGCTCGGACCCGAATCACCGGCGCTCGTCGATGCGCTCTGCGGGGAGATCCCGAGGGGCGGGCACGCCGTCGATCTTCGAATCGGCGACGCCGAGCTCACGGTGTTCTCGCTGGATTCCGGAACCGGCTCGCCGACCGGCGAGCCGGGTTTCGGTCTGGTCCTGGACCGTCGGGACGCGGAGGCGGTCTGGAATCGAATCCTCGAGACCACGCCGTCGGGCCGTCGCCCGGTCCGGGCGATCGGCTGGAACGCCTGCAACATCGCGCGGATCGAGGCCGGGACGCCGCTCTTCCACCTCGATTTCGGCCCGGACGCCCTGCCGCACGAGACGGGGTTGATCCCGGATCGCGTCAGTTTCAAGAAGGGCTGCTATCCGGGGCAGGAGATCGTCGCTCGCATGCAGAGTCGGGGCCGGACGAAGCGGATGGTGGTCGGCCTGCGTGGCGAGACGGACGCGCTTCCGGTTGCCGGTGCACAGGTCTTCGACGCGAAGGAAGGCGTCTCGACCCAGATCGGGGTGGTCACCGGGAGCACCGTCGCGCCGATGCGCGGTGCGGCGGTGATCGGGCTCGCTTCGGTCCGCGCCGCGTACGCCGCCAGGGGAACCCGGGTCCTGGTCAGCGCCGAGGGCGAGATCGTGCCGGCGGTCGTGACAGGCTTCGACTTCGAGCTTCCCGGCGAAGGCGGGGATCCGGAGCCCCCGGCATGATGACGACCACGCCACCCACCGACGGCGGCGATCCCGGCCTCTTCGAGCTCGACGCGGAGGTCGCACTGCTCATCGCGGCGATCTTCCTCACCCTGCTGGTGGTGGGATTCGTCGCCGCCCTGATCGTGTCGATCGTCCGCGAGGAGCGCGAGGTCGCGAAGAAGGACCGGGAGGACGACGGTCGATGATCGAGCACCGCCACGTGCGCGTGACCGAGGTCGGTCCGAGGGACGGACTGCAGAACGAGTCGGTGATCGTGCCGGTCTCCGACAAGATCGCCTTCGTCGACGCGCTGTCCGAGGCCGGTTTTCCCGAGATCGAGACGACGAGCTTCGTGAGCCCCAAATGGGTCCCGCAGCTCGCCGATGCCGCCGAGGTCATGGCGGGGATCGCCCGCGAGGCATCGACCGCGTATTCGGTGCTCTGCCCCAACCTTCGCGGAGCGGAAGCGGCGCTGGCGGCGGGGGCGGACAAGATCTCGATCTTCACCTCGGCGAGCGAGGGATTCTGTCGACGCAACCTGAACGCCTCGATCGATGAATCCATCGATCGGTTCCGGCCCGTGGTGTCGCTCGCCCGGGAGGCGTCCATCCCGTTGCGAGGGTACGTCTCGTGCGTGGTGCGATGCCCCTACGACGGCGAGGTCGATCCGGAGGCGGTGCTCGCGACGGTTCGGCGTCTTCTCGATCTCGTGGACGGTGGAATCGAGATCGCCCTCGGCGAGACGCTCGGCGTGGCCGATCCCGATCAGATCGAGGCCGTGCTGGACGAGGTCGCGTCGGTGGTGCCGGTGTCCGAGATCGATCTCCACCTCCACGACACGAAGGGTCTGGCACTCGCCTGCGTGGACCGGGCGTTGCAGTGCGGCGTCCGCGCCTTCGATTCGAGCTGCGGTGGTCTCGGTGGCTGTCCGTTCGCGCCGGGTGCGAGCGGCAACCTGGCGACGGAGGCCCTGCTCGAGAGGCTCGAGACCGGGGGTTGGACCACCGGCGTCGATCGGGCCGCGGTGAGCCGGGCGGCGACGATCGCGAGCCGCATCACCGGCCGGGCGTGATCGATTCAGGCGACTTCGCCCGGCAACGCGGACCGAAGCTCCTCCGGTGTCGCCGACGACCGGGGGTCGTGGTGGACGACCGTGGTGCAGAGTCGCCATCCGTTGCGCTTGACGATGCGGTGCACGTGGAGTCCGCGATCGTCGATCAGGACCCCGAGGGCCGGTCCGGGCACCCCGAAAGCCCCGGTGTTGATGATGTCGCGGGAGCCGATCCGCCGGATGCCGGCCCGATGGGAATGGCCGACCACCACCACCCGGCTCGCGGGTGCGAAGCGGTGGGCGAACGCGTTCATCCGGCGTGGATTCTGGATCCAGTAGCGGGTGATCGCCGCGATCTTCCTCGGCTTGCAGAGGGTGTCGATGATCGTGGTGGGCTTGCCGAGGTCGCCGTGCCCCCGCCATTCGGCTTCGGCGGCCTCGCGACAGGCGTGGAACACGCCCGGCAGCGAGTCGCGTTCGGCGGGGCTCTGGGACGCCTCCACTTCGCGACGCCGATCGCGGATGATCCGCGCGGAATCGGACCAGGGCGCGACCGCGGGATCGACCGCGTCCCCGTGGGTGACGAAGACGGATTCACCCGAAAGCATCAGGTGCCGATGCGGGGAGAGCCCGGGGTCGTGATTTCCGGAGAGGAGGACCAGGCGGGTCCCGACCCGCTCGCATCGCGACCGAAGGGCGTCGAGCTCCCGGCGGGCGTCGGCCGCCCACTCCTCGATGTGGAGTTCCGCGGTGTCGCCGTTCACGACGAGGATCTCCACCGCATCGATCAGCGGCGCGATCTCGTCCGCGGTCCTCACCATCCCGGTGCGGCCGAGATGCATGTCCGAGATGATGAGGATCGGCCGTCGTTTCGACACGTCGTCACGCTCCGGAATCGTCGGGGGGCGGTTCCTCGATGCCGCATCGGGAGCGGGCGCCGGGACCGAAGGTGATCGCGTTCTTCCCCGACCGCTTCGATTCCAGGGCGAGTTGATCCGCGTGGCGGAGGAGACTCGGTCCGTCGTGGCCGTCCCAGGGGAAGGTCGACAGGCCGGCCGAGATGCTCAGGGTCCCCGGGGCTTCGAGGCCGATCTGCGGGAACCGGAGGTGGCAGACCTGCGACTGGAACCGATGAGCGATCTGTTCGACCGATTCCGGAGGCGTGGATCGCTCCCCGCGCGGCCCCTCCTGGTCGCTGAAGATCACGACGAACTCGTCTCCGCCGATCCGGAACACGTGATCACCGCGTCGAATCGTGACCCGGAGAAGTTCCACCGTCTCGCGGAGCACCTCGTCGCCGGCCTCGTGACCGTACTCGTCGTTGTAGTTCTTGAAGTTGTCGATGTCGAAGACCATCAGCGTCACGATCCTTCGCTCGCGTCGCGCGGCGTCGAGGGTCTCGAGCAGGATCCGCTCGAACGCCCGTCGGTTGCCGGCGCCGGTGAGCTCGTCCGTCTCGCAGAGGGTCTCGAGTCCTCTGAGGTGATGATCGAGGGCGAGCCAGTGTCCGAGCCAGTCCGCCCAGCGTGCGAGGTCCTCGATCCCGATCGTGGTGCTGACGAGCGAGCCAAGCGTCGTTCCGCGGAACCGGATCGGAGCGGCCGGACGTGAATCCCCGTCGCCGCCGTCGTCCTCCGGGTGGAGAAGGTGCACATCCTGCGTACGCAGGTGGGAGCGGATCATGGCGAGCGCGAGCGAATGGATCATCCCGTCGTCCTCGATCACGCTGGCCACCAGATCCACGTCGCCGAGATCCTCCGGCGCGTCGGGCGGGAGACTCGAGGTGGCGTCCTCTTCGGGCGTGCCTTCGACCGGGACCGGGGACGCGGGGGGGCGTTCGACGGGGTCGGGTCGCACCGGCGTCGAAACCGACTCGCGGACGTCCGTGGCCTTCCGCGGTCGGTCATCCAATCCCCGCGGCGCCGAAAGGCCCAGTGCGGCGTGGAGCCGGACCGTCGTGGCGGGGACTTCGATCGCGTCGTCGAAGCCCGCTGCGAGTCCCGCTTCGATCGCGTCGTGCCGGCCGGTCGGAACGAGCACCACGAGACGGACCCTTCCATCCACGAGCCGGAACGCCTCGATGATCCTGGCCGCGGAGAATTCAGGGATGGTCA
>MDTG01064683.1_pt1 | contig 10424 bp, 8 predicted proteins | sample 811421 | NCBI WGS metagenome assembly MDTG01 (sample SAMN05326645, study PRJNA326480) | marine metagenome | isolation source: seawater | place: Pacific Ocean: South East | collected 2011
AATCCTTACGCAATCGAAAATAGTAGAAAAATTTGAAAAAGCATGGTCAAAATGGCTTAATGTAAAATATTCTATTTTTGTGAATTCTGGTTCTTCTGCAAATTTTATTTCAATCTCGCTTTTGAAAATATTAAATACAAATTCACAAAAAAATGAAATTATTTTACCAACTTTGACATGGGTATCAGATATAAATTCTGTTTTAATGAACGGGTTTAAACCAGTTTTTGTTGACGTAAATTTAGAAAATCTTTCAATGGATACAGATCAAGTTCTTAAAAAAATAAATAAAAAGACATTAGCTGTTTTTATTACACATGCCCAAGGCTTTAATGGTCTTAATAATAAACTTTTAAAGACACTTAAGAAAAAAAAGATTAAATTAATAGAGGATGTATGCGAAAGTCATGGAGCAACTTTTAATAATAAAAAATTGGGTACCTTTGGGTTGATTTCGAATTTTTCTTTTTATTATGCTCATCACATGACTACAATTGAAGGTGGAATGATATGTACAAATAATAAAAAAATATTTGAGCTATCAAAAATCTTAAGATCTCACGGGATGGCTAGAGAGGCAAAAAATAAGAATTTTGAAAGAAAAATTCAAAAAAAATATAACGATCTATCTCCAAAATTTATTTTTTTATATCCAACTTTAAATTTTAGAAACACAGAAATTGGTGCAGCATTAGGACTTAATCAGTTAAAAAACTTAAATAAAAATAACATGAAAAGAAGAAGTAATTTTTCATTTTTTTTAAAAAATTTAGATAAAGACAAATACTGGACAAACTTTGATTTAGTTGGAAGTTCAAATTATGCATTTCCAGTTATACTAAAAACAAATAGTTTAAAAAAAAGAGATTATTTTGAAAAAGTTCTTCAAAAAAATAAAATTGAATTCAGGAGAGGTAATGCAGGTGGAGGAAATCAATTAAGACAGCCATATCTTAAAAAATTTATAAAAATAACAAATTTTTCAAAATTTAAAAATGTGGAAAAAATACATTTTTTTGGATATTATATTGGTAATTACCCTGAACTAAAAAAGGCTAAAATTTCCAAAATAGTAAAAATTTTAAATGACATTAAGTTCTAAAAATAATGAGATTAAAAAAATAGATTGTTGTTTTTTAATTGTTGACAATGCAAAAAGGTCTTATCAGAGTTTATCAAACAAGTATTCAGCCATAGAACCTCCAACATGGGCTTTGTTACTTTCTGAGTCAGTAAGATCAATAGGTTTTAATCCAATTATTATAGATGCAAATGCAGAAAAGTTAACAGCTGAACAAATTTTTTTACGTTTAAGTAAGATTAAACCTAGATTAATTTGCTTTGTTGTCTACGGACAGAACGTCAATGCTGGAACAACTAATATGAGCGGGGTCGTTTATGTGGCTGACTTACTTAAAAAAAAAAATTTAAATACACCTTTATCTGTTATAGGTTCTCATGTTCAAGCTCTACCTATTGAAACATTAAAACGGGAAAAATCTTTTGATTTTGTTTTTACAAATGAAGGAGTTTATTCATTAAGAAATGTTTTAAGATTAGAAAATTTTTCATCTAAAAATTTAAAAAAAATAAACGGTATTGCTTTTAGGGAAAATGGAAAAATTTTAATGAATAATCCAGAAAAAGTTGTACCTAATGAAAGAATGGATATTGACTTACCAGGTTATGCTTGGGATTTGCTTCCTTATAAAAAACAGCCATTAGATTTATATCGTGCACCTATGTGGCATGCAGAATACGATTTTAAAAAAAGGACTCCCTACGCGAGTTTACAGACAAGCCTTGGCTGCATGTTTGGGTGTAGTTTTTGTATGATCAATTTAATTAATAGAGACGACAATGATGAAATTGGAGTAGCGTCGAATTATAGTAATATGAGGTTTTGGAGCACAAATTTTGTCATTAAAGAATTTGAAAAATTAATAAAAATGGGCGTTAAAACAATTAGAATTGTTGATGAAATGTTTCTTTTAAATCCAAAATACTACATTCCTCTATGTGAAGAATTAGCTAAAAGAAACAAAGATGATTCTTTAAGAATTTGGAGCTATAGTCGAATAGATACAGTTAAAAGACCGGAAATCTTAAAACTCGTGAGGAAAGCCGGAATAAAATGGCTTGCTTTAGGAATAGAAAGTGCAAATAAAAAAGTAAGATTAGAGGTTGATAAAGGAAAATTCGAAGACGTAGATGTAAGAAAAGTTATAGAAAAAGTTCACGACGCAGACATAAATGTAATTGCTAACTATATTTTTGGTTTGCCTGGTGATACTAAAGAAACGATAGATAGTACTATTAAATTAAGCTTGGAATTATGTACTGCTGGTTGGAATACTTATCCTGCTATGGCTTTGCCTGGAAGTAAACTTTACAAGGATGCTTTTGATAAAGGGATAAAGCTGCCTGAAAATTATGAGGGTTATTCTTTTCACTCATATGAAACTATTCCTTTGCCCACAGAGAAATTATCTGCAAAAGACGTTATTACTTTAAGAGATGAAGCATTCGATATATATCATAAAGATAAAGCCTTTTTAGAATCTATAGAAAAAAAATTTGGAAAAATTGCAGTAGAAAATATTATTGAGATGACAAAGGTAAAATTAAAAAGAAAAATTAAAGGTGACACCAGAAACTAAAATGAAAAAAAACAGAGTATTAATTACAGGGGGTGCGGGCTATATAGGATCAATGCTGTGTACTTTTCTAGTTGAAAAAGGTTTCTTTGTTACTGCAGTGGACTTACTTAAATATGACAAAAGTTCTTTAAATCACTTATATTTTTTTAAAAATTTTAAATTCATCAATGGAGACATAAGGAAAAAAGATTTAATGAAAAAGTTAATTAAAAAAAATGACTATATAGTTCCATTAGCAGCATTGGTCGGAGCCCCTTTGTGTGAAAAATTTAAAAAACAGGCGATTGATACAAACCTAAATTCAATTAAAATGCTATGTAAGTTAGCTACAAGTAAAAATAAAATAATTTACTTAACAACAAATTCTGGATACGGGATAGGAGAAAAAAATAAATATTGTGATGAAAATAGTCCTTTAAAACCAATTTCTTTATATGGAAGGACAAAATGTGACGCAGAGGATGTTGTGAGTAAGACAAAAAATTACGTATGTTTCAGATTAGCTACTGTATTTGGGCAAAGTTATAGAATGCGAAGCGACTTGTTAGTAAATAATTTTGTTTATAATACAGTGAAATACAAGAAGCTTACAATTTTTGAGCCACATTTCAGAAGAAACTTCATACATGTTAGAGACGTTGCAAATGCAATTTTATTTACGATTAAGAATTTTAATAAACTCAAAAGCAATGTATATAATTTAGGTTTATCTTCTGCCAATATAACAAAAATTATGTTAGCGAAAAAAATAAAAAAACAATTTAAAAAATTAAATATTAAAATTGTTACAAATAGAAAAGATCCAGACAAAAGAGACTACTTTGTGAGTAATAAAAAAATTGAAAGCAAGGGTTTTAAAGCAAGTATTAATCTCGAAAGTGGAATATCGGAACTTTTACAAATATTTTCTAATAATAGAAATAAGATAATAAACAATTATTAATTTATTTTGTAATTAGCTTAAACTGTTTTGCAACATCGTCTTTAACAAATTCAAAATAAAGACCACTTTTTTTTGCGCATAATTTGTCAGAAACTTTGTCACCAATCATAAAGCTATTTTTTTTATCAACTAGCCAATCTTTAAAAATACTTTTCACCATTAAATTTCCAGGTTTCCTAAAGCCACTTTTCTTTCTAAATTTTTTAATTTTTCCTTTTGGATGATAAGGGGAATATTTGACATCGTTAAAAAAGATATTTTTTGAATTTAACTTTTCTTTTAAATGCCTATGAAGCTTAAAAAGATCTTCCTCTGAAAATAATTTTTTTGCAATACCGGCTTGATTGGTGATTATAAAAATATAATAATTTTTTTTAATAAGATACTTTAGGCCTTTAAGAATATTATTTTTAAATTTAAAATCTTTAAGTTTGTATACATGTCCATAATCAAAATTTACAACACCGTCTCTGTCTAAAAAAACAGCTGGTTTTTTAAAATGTTTATTTAAAAGGTTAGTCGATTTTTTTAGAAATTTTGGAGAGCCTATGTCTAAAAAAAAATCATTAAAAAATTTACCAGTAATTTTTCTTTTTGTAATTAGTTTTGGTATAATATCATTTTCTAAAGACTGATTTTTATTTTTCACAAAACTAAATATTTTTTTTTTAAAAAAGTAAACTCCACCGTTAATTAAACTCCCTTTTTTGTCGTAATAAATATTTTTATTTTTTAAGGTTAGATTATTGAGTTTTTGACTATAAATATTTTTAATTTTTTTTGTTAGTCCTATCGAACCAATTTTATTTTTTTTTACATGTTTTAATTAAACTATTGATGTCTATATCAAAAATAGTATCACCGTTTACTAAAATGAAATCATTTACCCTCTCTTTTTGGAGATTATATAGGGCTCCGCCCGTACCCATAAATTTTTTTTCTTTAATACATTTTACTTTTATAAAATTGAAAAACTTATTATGAAAATTTTGGAAAATTTTGTTATTTTTATATCTAGTTAAAATGAAAATTCTATTAAATGGATATTTTATTAAATTATTAATTATATATCTTAAAAAAAAGATATTATTAAACTTTAACATTGGTTTTGGATTATTATTTAGATAATTTTTAATTCTAGTTCCTTTTCCACCTGCTAAAATCACTAAATCAATATTTCTCATATGATAAATAAACGAGTAATCAAATACTTATCATTTTAATCAACATTTAAATAGTTGATAAATTGCATTGTATAAATTAGTTATAAATTATTGAAAAATATTAATAGAACTTTTAAAAAATGTCTAATAACCGGAATAGCAGGTTCGGGTGGAAGTTATTTAGCCGAGCATATACTCAAAAAAGATAAAAAAGTCAAAATAGTTGGACTATATAGATCTGATACTTTTAAAAAAATTTTAGAGAAAAAATATAAAAAAAGAATAAAATTTATAAAAGTAGATTTAAACAACTTCTTAAAAGTAAAAAAAATTTTAAGAAAAATAAAGCCAGACTTGATTTTTAATTTTGCTTCAGACGCTGATGTAAGAAGATCTTTTGATATTCCAAGAAAAATAATACAAAATAATTATAATTCTACACTAAATATTTTAGAGACATTAAGAATATACAAACTAAAAACTTTACTTATACAATGTAGTACTTCAGAAGTTTATGGAGTTGTTAAAAAAAAAGAGTTGCCTATTACAGAGAATCAAAAAATGAGGCCTGTAAGTCCTTATGCTATTTCAAAAGCATTTCAAGATTTATCAGTTCAAATGTATAGAGAGATATATAATTTGAACACAATAATCACAAGGATGTTTACGTATATGAATTCAAGAAGAACAAATCTTTTTCAATCATCTTTTGCATCTCAAATTGCAAAAATTGAAAAAGGAAAACAAAAGTTTTTGTATCATGGTAATTTAAAAAGCGTAAGATCATTTTTAGATATAGATGATGCAGTTGAAGCTTATTGGTTAACAGCCAAAAAAGGCAGAATAGGTGAAATTTATAATATGGGTGGTACAAAAGCTTTCAAGGTGGGTGATTATTTAAAAAAATTAATTGAGATTTCAAATAAAAAGGTTAAATGTAAAATAGATAAAAAATTACTCAGAAAAAAAGATGTTACCCTTCAAATACCATCAGTTGATAAGTTTAAAAAACATACAAATTGGAGACCTAAAGTAAATTTAAATCACTCTTTACTCAAACTATTAAATGAATTTAGAAAATAAAAATAAAAAACTTATATCTTTAATTTTTTCCTTTAGAAACGAAGAGGAAAATATTGAAACTTTAGTCAAAAGATCTCACGAATCTCTTGAAAAGATTCAAGACTGGGATTATGAAATGATATTTGTAAATGACGACTCTAACGATTCCTCTTTAGAAAAATTATTGTCTTTACAAAAAAAATTTAATATTCGAATAATAAATATGTCAAGAACGTTTGGTGTGTTTCCATGTATTTTAGCTGGTTTTAGAAATGCTAATGGTGATTGTATAATTTATATGGATGCAGACTTACAAGATCCCCCTGAATTAATACCAAAAATGTTTGAGGAATTTTTAAAAGGAAGTGATGTAGTACATACAATTAGAACCAAAAGGCATGGTGAAACTTTTGTGAAAAAGTTTGTAAGCAAAATAGGGTACAAAATTATAAATAGTTTTTCTGAAATAGATCTTCCGATTGAGTCAGGAGACTTTAAATTAATTTCTAGAAAAGCACTGAAATTTATTTTGGCACAGAAAGAATTTAGACCTTATGTGAGAGGTTTATCCGTGTGGGTTGGCTTTAAACAATCGCGTGTGCATTATGAACGAGAAAGTAGATTTAAAGGAGAAGCCAAATTTTCAACTTTTTCTAAAGGATCAATACTTGAGTTCATAAATGGTATTACTAGTTTTTCTCTTAAGCCACTTTATCTTGGTGTAATTTTAGGATTTGCTGCAATGCTTTTTTCAATAATTTTAATTTTATATGCTTTTCTGGCCAAATTATTCAATTTAAGCGTTCCAGGGTCGAGTGGGATCATTATAGCTGTCTCATTTTTTTCAGGAATACTTTTAACAAATATTGGAATTCTTGGCATTTATGTAGCAAGAATATTTGAACAAGTAAGGGGAAGATCTCAATACATTATTAAAGATATAATAGAACCTAAATAAAAGCTTACATATTTTAAAGTTTTGATAACAAAATTTTAAAAACATTATTTGCACTTAACTTTTGAATTTCACTACGTTTTTTTCTTTTAAATAAAAATTTTTTAATAAGAATACGTTTTTTTATTTTTATACCTATATAAACTAAACCAACCGGTTTTTTTAAACTTCCACCGCTCGGACCAGCTACCCCAGTTATTGCAACAGTTATGTCGGTTTTAGTAATTTTCATCAAATTATTAAGCATACAAGCACAACATTGGTGACTTACAGAACCATAATTTTTAATAACATCTTTTGGAACTTTTAAAATTTTTATTTTTGATTTATTTGAGTAGGTTATGAATGAGCTATCAAAAACTTTTGAGGCTCCACCTATCGAGGTGATCATACTAGACACCAAACCTCCAGTACAGGACTCAGCTAATGAAATTTTAAGTTTTCTTTTTTTTAAAAGTTGAATGGTTTTTTTTACAATTTTAGACATCAGAAATAACAAATAAAATTATTAAAATTATAATTGAAGAAAATACTCCAGCAATAATATCATCCAAAAGAACGCCAAATCCGTTTTTCAGCCTTTTATCGATTATATTTATTGGAAACGGTTTAAGTATATCGAAAAATCTAAAAGTTAAAAACGAAACTAAAGTAAACATAATATACTGACCAAAAAAGTTTTCTGAAAAAATTGCATAAATTGAAAGTAAAGGAATTGATTGTCCAATGAATTCATCAATGACAATTTCTTTAGCGTCAATTGAATCGAATCTTCTAGCATACTTATCTATTAATATTACTGAGTATATACATAGAACAAAATTTAAAAAAATTAAAAAAGCAATATTAATTCCAAAATTAAAACAAAATATATAAATTATACATGTTACGAGTGATGCAATTGTGCCTGGCGCGTACATTGACTCTCCAATACCAAACATAGTTAAAAATGAAATGTTAAATTTATGAATCATATTTTATTACTGATAGAATTACCTCAGCTGCTATTGCTTTTTCTTTTCCTATTACCCCAAGTTTTTCAGTTGTTTTTGCTTTAATATTTATTTTTTCAGAGGAAATTTTGCAAATTTTAGAAACATTAATCAAAAGTTTTTTTTTATATTTACTTAACTTAGGTTCTTGAAGAATAATATTTGCATCGATATTGTTGATATAATAATTGTGGGAGTTAATCTTATTTATAATACTTTTCAAAATAATTACTGAACTTATATTTTTAAATTTTTTATTTTTATCAGAAAATAAAGTTCCTATATCTCCCATTCTACACGCACCAAGAATAGCATCAGTAATTGCATGCAGTAGAGGATCACCATCTGAATGTCCCAAAGTTCCTAGCTTAGAAGGTATTTTTAAACCTCCTAGAAAAAGAGGTCTTTTGGGGACTAGTCTGTGTACATCAAAGCCAATTCCAACATAAGAATTAAATTTCAAGTTTCTTTTTAAACTACTAAAGTCATTCTGATCAGTAATTTTAAAGTTTTGTTTTTCACCCTCAATTAATTTAACTGTATCAAAACTTTTAAGTAATGAAAAATCATCATCTAAATAATCGTATTTTTTAAATTTATGTAAATTATAAATTTCCTTTAGATTAAATAACTGCGGAGTTTGAGTTGTAAAAAAATTATCCCTTTTTTTATTATAAAACTGATTTTGTTTTTTTTCTTTTAGAGCGTCCTGTACTTTTAGAACCGGAATAACCACTTTAAATCTTTTCGAATTAATTATTATTTTTTTAATTAAATTTACTGAGAAATTTGGTCGAGCTGCATCATGTATTAATACCTTGTGAAGATATTTCTGATTTACAAGAAATTTTAAGGCTTTGAAAGTCGACTCACCTCTAGTGTCTCCACCAATTATTAGTTTTACGTTTTTGATTTTTAATGGCTTAATATATTTTTTATGATTTTTGTTGACCACAACTACTATTTTTTTGATCTCTTTAAACAGTCTAATTTTAGATAGTGAGATTTCTAGCAATGTTTTACCTCCCAATTTGTGATATGGTTTAGGAATATTAGATTTAAATCTATTGCTTTTACCAGCGGCTAGTAGAATCAGAGAAAAACTCATTGTATTAATCTATATTATATTTATATAAATTATTATTATAGATTTAGAATGTTAAAAACTTTAAAAAATTTCGGATCCATTATAGGTCTTTCTTTAGTTTGTATTTCTTTGGGAATACTTACTTTTCTAGCATTTATTAACCCCAAATTACTATCTTTTTCAGAAAATAATCTTCAAATTTTGTTAATACTCGACATTTCTTTGCTTTTACTATTTTTATTTTTAGTAATTAAGAGAACATTTAAATTATACTATTCAACTAAAAATGACAAAACTGGATCACAAACAAGTCTTAAATATATCTCTTTATTTTCATTATTTACTTTTATTCCATCTTTTTTAATCGCTATTTTTTCACTTTTTTTATTCAATTATGGTCTTCAAAATTTTTTTAATAATCAAATTACAAAGGCAGTAAATAATTCTTATGATGTTGCAAAAAATTATCTTGAGGAAAATAAAAAGACAGTAGAGTCAGATGTTTTTTTAATGAGTGTAGGTTTAAATAGAGCTTCCTCATTATTTTACACATCACCGAAAAAATTTAAAAGTATTGCTAGATCAGAAAAATTACTTCGTCGAGTTGATGATATTTATCTAATAGATAGTTCATCAAATATAATGTTTGTTGACTCAATAGATGCAGATACTTTTGAAAAACCTTCTGATGAAGAGTTCAATAAAGCTTTGGAAGGATTGCCAGTTTTAATTAACAACGATCTAGAAAATAAAAGCACAGCAATGATTAAATTAACTAGTTTAATTGATACTTATTTATATATTTCAAGAAATATTGATCCAGAAATCACTAGATACCTTAAAGAGACACAAGAAGCAGTAAATTTTTATTACTCCGTGGAGAATAAACAGTTTGGAATTAAGATTACGTTCGCAATCATATATGTAATTATTGTTGGTCTTTTACTTTTTGTCTCAACAATTATAGCAATTTCCTTTGCCAACAATCTTACAAAGCCAATAATTAATTTAATTTCTGCTTCAGAAAATATAAGTAAAGGTGTTCTAGACTCTAAAGTACCCAATACCGAAGTTGATGAGGAATTTTCTAAGCTGAATCAAAATTTTAATAACATGATTGATCGTTTAAAAAAACAACAGGATAAACTTTTGATTTCAGAAAGATACTCGGCCTGGGAAAGTGTTGCTAGAAAACTTGCTCATGAAATTAAAAATCCACTTACACCTATTCAACTTTCAATAGATAGAATTCAGGAAAAATATCAAAAAAAAATCCTTGAAGGGAAAGATGAATTTAAAGAATATTTAGAAACTATAAACAGACAAATTAAAGACATTGAAAATTTAGTAAATGAATTTTCAAGCTTCGCTCGAATGCCTACACCATTATTTAAGCAGACAGATATAAACAATGTTGTAGTAAGAGCTGTAAATTTTTATAAAATGTCATCAAAAAATATTATTTCTTTGAAAGAATCAAATAATCAAAGAATTATAAATGGAGACGAAGAGCAGCTGTATAGAGTCTTTATCAATTTGATAAAAAATTCAGAAGACTCTAT
>MDTG01125454.1_pt1 | contig 10424 bp, 10 predicted proteins | sample 811421 | NCBI WGS metagenome assembly MDTG01 (sample SAMN05326645, study PRJNA326480) | marine metagenome | isolation source: seawater | place: Pacific Ocean: South East | collected 2011
AGAATAAATAGTATTTTTAGGCGGGCCGAAATTACTGAGGATCAATTGGATCAATTTGCTGGCCAAATATCTCTAACGGATCCATCTGAACGGGCGCTGGCTGTAAAAATTGTTCAGTTAAATGAAGTTGTGCATGCTGTGGCAAAGGAATGTTTTCCCAATATACTCTGTACCTATACCTATGAATTATCAGAGTTTTTCATGAAATTTTATGAGTGCTGTCCTGTATTGAAAACGGATGATGAGACGAGGATCAGTCGGTTGAAACTATGTAAGCTGACAGGGAAAGTGCTTGAGACGTGTCTGGGGTTATTAGGTATAAAGCCTGTAAGGCGGATGTAAATATGATTAATAATAATGAGATGAATTGTGATACCTGTGGGAAAAAAGTAAGCGAGTTGAGACGAGATGTAATTGAAGTAGCTTACAATGCATTGAATAAACCACCATTGTGGAACTGTCGAGACTGTTACGAAGAAAAGAGGGCTCAAAGGGCTAAAGAAAGGAATATTTCTTGATCCCCCCGAAACCGGTTTTTTTGACGGGTTTTATGGGTGTTGGAAAAACCAAAATAGGAAGTATTTTAGCAAGTCGCCTAGGGCGCAAATTTTTGGATACAGATAATTTGGTTGAAGCTCGGCAGGGGAAGTCTATTTCGCGTATTTTTTCTGAAGATGGTGAAGTTTATTTTCGTAAATTGGAGGCTGAATGTATAAAAGAAGTATGTAAAGACAACAAATTGGTAGTTGCCCTTGGAGGAGGCGCCGTTGTCGAGTCCCGAAATCTTGATTTGGTATGCCAAAAAGGAGTGCTGGTATGTATTCATTCAACAGTTGATACGATTCTCTCACGTATTGCACGCCGTAACGATCGCCCTCTGTTGTCTGGGTTAGATCGTAAAGCTAAACGCGAAAAAATTTGTGATTTGTTGATGGAAAGAGCACCTTTTTATGCACGGGCTCAAGTGACAATAAAGTCCGAAAAGGATTCAATCCCCGAAAATACAGTAACCGAATTAATTTATCTACTGGAGCAGTGGTTTGAAAACGGTATGTGTAAAAACTGAAGGAGCTCAGTACCAAATCCTGATTGGACACGGGGTAATCGACCAATTAGGTAGACACTGTAATGAGCTAAATTTGGGTAGAGAAGTAGCAATAATTGTAGACGGACCCGTAGATCAGCTTTATGAAAAATCAGTTTCGAAGAGCCTGAGTTCAGCAGGATTTGAAGTTTTTAAAATAGTCTGCACCGGAGGCGAAAAGAATAAAAACTTAGGCGGTTTAGAATCTATTTATGGACAATTGATAAGTTCGGGTATGGATCGAAAAAGTTGGGTTTTGGCTTTAGGGGGTGGGATTATTGGAGATATGGCTGGATTTGTGGCCGCTTCATATTTACGAGGTGTAAGATATATTCAGGTACCTACGACCGTTGTCGCCCAAGTTGATTCTAGCATTGGAGGGAAAACGGGAGTCAACCATGCTTTGGGTAAGAACCTTATTGGGGCCTTTTATCAACCTCAATTGGTCTTGATGGATACAGATACACTTAGATCTTTGCCGCAAGGCGAAGTTGCATCGGGAATGGCGGAGATAGTCAAACATGCAGTGATTCGTGATCCAGAGTTATTTGAGTTTTTAGAGGGTGAACTTGAAAGCGTCATAGAAATGCAGGTAATCCCTTCGCAGTTAGATTGGCTTATTGAACGTAATGTTAAAATTAAGGCAGAAGTTGTTAGTACTGACGAACGCGAAAGTGGATTACGTGCAATACTTAATTATGGCCATACTATTGGTCACGCGATTGAAGCAGCGACGGATTATGAGAAATACCGGCATGGAGAGGCCGTAATCCTTGGGGCTTTGGCAGTAGCGCATATTTCTGCATCTCGTGGATTGATGTCCGCCGGAGAGAGATTACGTCATGACTCTTTATGGGAACGCATAGGTATTCCAAAAGGACTAAGGGACGTAAATTCTCGCGAGATTTTCTTGCGCACACTCAGTGATAAAAAACGTTCAGGTGGTACGGTTCGATATGTTTTGGCGGAAGCGATTGGGCAGGTTGCTATTTACGATGATGTGTCAGAGAAGGATGTGCTTGATGCTATTGAATATGTACAGGAAGCTTATTAGCTAATCATGGCAAAAGAAATTACTCAAAAAGTTCACCTTGTTAGCCTTGGGTGTCCAAAAAACACAGTTGATAGTGAAAGGATGTTGGGATTATTAGATGGGAATTCGTATCAAATAACTGAACAACCCGAACACGCAGACGTTGTTATTGTTAATACCTGCGGATTTATTGGCCCTGCGAAAGAAGAGTCTATCGATGCTGTTATGGCTGCTCATCGTCTAAAAGAGGAGGGGCGATGTAAGGGCGTGATCGTAACAGGTTGCCTCGCGACAAGATACGAACAAGAATTACGCGCGGAGATGGTCGAAGCGGATGCATTGTTGACTATAGATCAGGAGGTTGAGGTAGTTGATAAGGTAGACCGGATACTTAATAATCCACGTCGTAGAAAAACGTTAAATACTTTGCGTAAATCTTTGACTCCTGACCACTGGAGTTACTTGCGCATATCTGATGGCTGTGATCATAAATGTGCTTTTTGTTCAATTCCTGCAATTAGGGGACCTCATAAAAGTGAAACTGTTGAAGTTTTGTTGGCGGAGGCGGAAAGACTAGCTTCAGCAGGTGTTCGGGAATTAGTTTTAATTTCTCAGGACTCTGTCCGGTACGGCTCTGATTTATATGGGCGACCAGCTTTGGTTAACCTATTGGGCCAACTTGAAAAAGTGAATGGAATAGAATGGATTAGATTGATGTATACCTATCCAGCTTTTTGGACAGAAGAAATGATTGAATTTTTTGCAACTTCACCTAAAATGTGCGCCTATATTGATATGCCATTGCAGCATATTTCCGATTCCGTATTGCGGCGTATGAAAAGAGCTACTACGCGTCAGAAAACTATAGACCTTTTGAAATTGTTGCGTGCTCGCATTTCGGATGTCGGCTTACGTTCAACGTTTATTGTTGGGTTTCCTGGAGAAACGGATGAAGATTTTGAACAACTATTAGAATTTGTTGAAGAAACACGTTTTGATCATCTTTCCGGTTTTATATACTCCCCTGAGGAGGGCACTTCGGCATTTGGGTTAGATGCCGAAGTGGCAGAAGAGGTGAAAGAATATCGCTACAGTCGTTTGACACAATTACAGGAACGAATTGCTACAGAAATTAATGATGATCTGATTGGTAGCCGCCATATGGTTTTGGTTGATGACCGAGATGAAATGGGTTTTTATGGGCGAATGCAGAGAGATGCGCCGGAAATCGATGGCCAAGTTTTAATTGAAAAAGGTGAGATTGAGGTAGGACAATTTGTAGAGGTAGAGATTGTGGGAGCCGATCCTTTTCAATTACAGGCACAAGTAGTAGGTGTTCCTCACTAAAAATTGAGAATAAGAAAAAATGCTACGAGGTTCAAAAAGGAAACCTCATGGATACGAACTCTTCACAGATGAAAGGGAGTTGGGTATCAATTGGGGTGACGGATCTAAGAGTCGCTATGGATTGGAAGCACTGAGACGTAGTTGCCCATGTGCGCAGTGTAAAGAGCTTCGATTAAAGAGGTCAGAAGAAAGCGGGCTTAATGTTCTTGTTGCTGACGAACTCTGTGCTACGTCAGAGGTTGCGAACATTGAGTTCGTAGGACGGTACGGACTCAAAATTCGATGGGCCGACGGGCATGATTATGGTATATATACATTTGAATATTTTCGAGTTTTAGACGCGTCATAATCGGAGTGTGAATTTGATTGACAAGTCTATTTTAATGGTTTTCTGAAAATATATTTGAATAAACAGATGAGACGTGTTAGCTTCGCACTTGGCTTGTGATCTTTTTATGGTGTGGAGTTCGTCCTGCCCAAAGTTCAATTAATAAAAGTAACGATGCAATCACTATGCATATAGTCCAGAGCTCAAGGCCATATCGCTGACTTCTTATTTGGGTAGTTAGGTCGTCCTCGTCGTTCAAGATAGTTACTCGACTATTCTCAATCAATGAAGGGTTTGATGGATATCTTCTTGCATCTATGTTAACGGCAAATTGTTTAATTAGAGTATTCTGTTTTTTTAACCGCCAAATACCGGCTTGATCTAGAATAGGCAGCTTCCAATAATAGCCGCCTGAGCCTTGTTCAACGTTCACTCGTATGCTTGCTCCTTTCGGAGACAGGACCTCTAAGGGGTCATCCAAATTGTGACTACGAGCATAATGTAATGGTTGATCTCCTACGAAGTAATTGTCGGTTAGTTCTGTTTCAATAGCGAATTCGCGTATTAATCTCTGTACACTGGAAGAAAAGGATCCATTTAATGGCCAATCCGTCCAATCTAAATTTAGGGGAAATGCAGATATGATGGTTCGCCCCTTACCTCTTTTTCCTGAAGCTATTGCGATATCGCCGTTATTGAAATGAATTAGACTCTTTATTCCTGATTGTTTTATTATTTTACGGTAGGCATAAAAAAGGACTTTTTCCTTCGGGAACCTCGGGAAAAGATTGGTAAAAAGGGGATGAAATCCCAGTGTTGGATCAAGGTAGTATAGGGGATTCCCGAAAGAAGGTCTGCCTTGAATCTTTCCAAAGCGCAAAGGAATTAATTCTCGAAGAAATTTTTGTTGATGTGTTTCTAAGTTTTTCGTGCTATTGGGGAAGATCAACAAACCGCCACCATTTTCTACGAATTGGTATAGGATAGACGTAACTCTTTTTGAGGAAATGTTTCTCAGATCTGAAAGTATTAACACGTCAGTTGAATCAAGTAGATGCGGCGAGAGGTCATCTTTTGAGATGATTTGTAGGGACAGAGTCGGGTCGAAATCTGCGATAGCTAATAGAGCTTTTCGGAGATAATAAATTGTTTCCTGAGGAGATTCTATTAATGTTACATGTGTTTTTTTAGGTATTTTAAATGTGAAATAGCGCTTGTTATCTATAGGGAGGTTGTCGGGTTCTGACTCGACGTAACCACTAATCCATCCACTTCTTTTCGGGAAAAACGGTATTTGAAGGGTAGATTCAATATCAGCCTGAAGATTTATAGAGCGTCGGTTCACTTTTTCATTTTCTATAAATAAATGAACTGGGTAACTACTTTTTGGAGAACTTCCAACATGACTAATCTTAACCGTTAGGTCAGATGAGGCTGATATGGAAGACATCCAGTGAGAAAAATTCAAACTTGAGATAGTTGTGTTGTTAAAGGATTCAACGGTACTTTTGACAAGGAAAATTTTAGATTGCTTTAGTGTTTCGTTATTTATGTCGATTTCTGGCCAATTGTAGCCTGATATGGAGGTAAGCAAAAATACTTTGTGGGCTAAATTCGGGTATGTGTTCAAATGTGAAACTGCCTGTAGTAAAGCAGCTTGGATATTCGCTCGCTCTTGGGTCGGCCTTAACATTTCGCATTGTTGTATTAGATCTTTAATTCTGCCCGAAAGGATTTTACGTGGTTTCGCAGCAACTGGAATAATTACAATTTCGTCATGTTTGTCTAAACTAGATAATAAAATTTTTAATTTCGCCAATTGTCGATCAAAAAGTGTGTTTGCGGAGTCTTTATACTTGGTATAGAAAGATAGATCTACCAGTATAGCTATTGCTGTTGAGTCAGGTTGTCTCCCCCAATTTTGGTCTGACTGATAAGTTGGTCTTGCAAAAGCGAGAATGATAAAGGCCACAGATAGAGTGCGCAGAATTAAGATTAACCACTGTCGAAAAAAGATACGTCTTGTTCTATTCTCTTGTAGCTCACTAAGAAAACGTAGGTCACTAAACAAAACGGACTTGGCCCGTTCACGTCTTAATACATGTAGTGCTATCGGTATGATTACAGCTACTAAACCAAATAAAAATGCGGGATTTAAAAATTGCACTCGAGTACTTCAAATCTCAAGATTGGGCAGTCTGTTGTTCCTCTTCCATTCGAATTATGGAAATAATATCGTCGGCAGAAGGAGCAGCAATGAGGCGTTTCTTAAACTCCTCATTTTTTAAATATCGAGAAATTCGAGCTAGGGCTTTTATATGTGGACCAGAAACGTTTGATGGAGATACTAAAAGGAAGAAAACGTACGCAGGTTCCCCATCTAGTGCTTCAAAATCTACACCGCGCCGTTGCGTGCCTAAAGCCGCGATAAGCCGATCTACAGAATCAGTTTTTCCATGAGGTATCGCAATGCCATCTCCGATACCCGTACTCATTATTTTTTCACGTTCGATTACTGCTTGAAAAATATCCTCTGAGTTTTTTGTAGCATCACTGTCCGACAGAACGTTAGACAATTCGGCGATAATTTCTTCTTTTGTCTCACCTTGTAGGTCAACGACAATTGCCGCGGGTGACAGAATTTCTAGGAGCGTCATTTTTTGGATCTCCAATGGGCTTTTTATTTTTAAAAACGGTGATTCATGTAAAGAAGTCAACAGTCATACGATAGTTTGTTTCAAAAGTTGCAAATTATAGTTGACTGGATAAGGACCTTTGTGGATTTTTGTTAGATTTCTGGATTGTAATATATTGAATTAGCGGCTGTAATTGTCTTGATTAATAAATGCTTTTTTCAATGTTGTTGAATTCGATTTAACTGTGAAATGGGAATGACCACTACGTCGCGTTCTGCCTTATTCGTTGCTTACCATTATCCTCCCATACGCTCGGCGGGAGTAACCCGTAGCGTATCATTTATTCATTATCTTCAAGAATTCGGTTATTCTTGCCAGGTCCTTACGACTTCAGCATTCGGTGGGAGTGATGGTGCTTTGCGTGCTTGGGAGCCCATTGCGTTTTATCGTTGGCTTTTCAACCGAGAAGTGCGTGGTGGAGTTTTGGACTCTAAAAATCGTACGCATCGTGGATTTTTTAGTCGTGTTTTACGAAAATTTTTAATCCCTGACGTGCAGGTTTTTTGGATTCCCATAGCTTTTTTTCGGGGCTTGTATCATATTAAGACCCGGCAATGCGATTTGATTTATAGTTCGTTTCCTCCAGCGAGTGGACATCTTTTAGCATTTTTGCTATATCGTTATACCGGATTGCCTTGGACGGCGGATTTTCGAGATAGTTGGATATTTGACCCACTAGATGCTGAATTGCTAAGATCCAAATGGCGCCTTGCCTTGGAGCGATATTTGGAAAATAAAGTTGTTTCTAATGCCACCGTCATTGTTGTTGCCACGGAAGAGGTTGCTAAAGCACTTCGCGGAGCCTACCCATCGTGCTCCGAAAAGATTAATGTAATTTATAACGGTTTTGATTCTCGTATAGCTCCCGATAGTAAAGTAAAACTAGAAAATGATATGCTTTTTCTAGTGCATACCGGTTCGTTTAGCTATAGTCACACGAAGCGAACACCGACACAATTGTTCAACGCACTTAATATGCTTCTAGACGAGGACCCTAATTGGTCAAAACGAATTCGTGTGGTGCTGGCTGGAGCAATGAGCGTGGAAGAGAAATCTGCAGCTGCTGCGTTGATCAAACTTGGGATTGTACGTTTGGAGGGGGTGGTAGATAGTAACGAGGTTCGGAACTTGCAACAAATGGCAAATGTATTATTGCTGATTGATCACGTTCGTCCTTGGCCATCAACAAATATTCCGGGAAAATTCTTTGAATACCTAGCCATGCGCAAGCCGATTCTTTCAATTGGAGGGGATGGCGCAGTACAGAATCTAATGTGGCGCTTAAAAGCGGGACGGCATGTATCTGGTCAAGATCCAGAGAGTATTCTTATTGCCTTGAAAGAGTTTTACTTTGCTGGAAAATCCGGGACCTTAGTGTGTCAGACAGATCCAACCGAGATAGCTCAATTTCATCGTCGAAAAGAGACTCAGCAGCTGGCGAATTGTTTTGATAAGGCTATTGAAAGTTTATGTTGTCAGTAGTACAGCTACGGTTAGTAATCCTATTTATTCTCTCATTTTTATTTCGTATTGCGTATTTTTTGATAGATATCCCAGTCCCTGAACAGGATACCTTAGATTATCAGGAGCTGGCAATTAATCTACTAAATGGGGAAGGTTTTGTATCTCGTGAAAATTGGTTCGGTTTCCCGATGTATTCCTGGCGTCCTCCAGTATACCCTGCTTTTTTGGCATCTATATATTTTCTATTTGGCTTTGAAAATAATGCAGTAGTCGTTGTTCAATGTCTTATTGGAGCAATGTCGGTTGTTCTGCTTTGGGGTATCATGAGTCGTATAAATGCTCGTGCAGCATGGCTGGCAGCGGTTTTTATGTCGATTTATGAACCGTTAATTTCAGTTTGCAGTGAAGTTATGAGTGAAGTATTGTTCATATTCCTAATATTATTGGCTGTTTGGGCTTTAGGGGGGAGATCTCGAAAATTGCCTTCCTTCGTTCTTGGTGGGGTTGCAGTTGGTTTGTGTGCGTTGACTAGACCAGTTGGTTTATTATTGTTGCCATCTTATGCTATCGCGATTTATTGGCAAGTTGGGCGCTCTGGATGGCATAATATAGCTTGCGTGGTAACGGTTACACTGTTTGTAATTTGTCCCTGGACTTTGAGAAACTACCAAGTGCATGGAGCATTTGTTCCTATTAGTACACACGGTGGTTTCATAGTCGCGCAAAGTAACAATTTTGATCCTGCTTGGCGGAAGGAACGTGGTTGGGGTATAGAGAAAGAAATTTTTCGGAATATGCCTACAGAGATCGAACGCGATCGCTATTGGTGGACGAGGGGATTGAGCTTTATCCGAGATCACCCTCTTGTTTATACACAGTTGATTTTTGAACGTTTAATCAGATTTTTTTACGTTTTTCGACCATCATACAACATATTTTTTGCCTTTCTATTTCCATTTTTTATTATGGGCATGTGGCACTATGGTCGACGTGAAGATTTTGTATTACACAGCACATTTATTGCTATTTCAGTATTTGTTTTTTGTACATTGCTTTATGGTTCAACTCGTTTCCGGCTTCCGCTAGAACCATTATTTATAGGATTTGGAGCTCTCTATATAGTAGATAAATGGATGCAATGCTCAAAGCACCGCGTGTTTGTTTTTGGTTATGTATTATTTCATATCTTGATTTGGTTTATTGAAGAAGAGATGAGGGGGTTAGTTCTTGAATTATTGCGTCTATTGGGATTAAAATGAGTCGGCCATTGTTGTCTATTTGTATCGTCAATTGGAATACTTGTGGTCTTTTACGAGAATGTTTGGCATCCATTCATGCCGACCCAGCTTCAAATAATTGGGAAGTTATAGTAGTCGATAATGCTTCGTCTGATGACAGCGTTGAAATGGTACGGAGAGAATTTTCCCAAGTAAGGTTGTTAATTAGTTCAACAAACCTTGGCTTTGTGGGTGCTAATAACTGGGCAATGGAGGAAGCGCTAGCGGACTATTGGCTTTTGCTCAATTCTGACACACGGGTGGAAATTGGGTCTCTATCCGTGCTTGTTGATTTCTTGGATCAACATCCTGATGCGGCTGTGGTCGGGCCTAAACTGATAAGAAATGATGGCTCTATTCAGCCTTCGTATGGGGTCACACCCTCATTTCTTAGTGAATTTGCGAACAAACTTTTATTGCATAAGGTATTTCCCGCAATTAAATTCGGCAGTAGAAGATCTACACATTTTTGTGAGGTAGGTTGGGTGACCGGTGCATGTTTAATGGTTAGGAAATGCGCGGGAATAAAAGTGGGTTTATTAGATTCGACCCTTTTTATGTTCTATGAGGATTTAGAGTGGTGCATTCGTATCGTAAAGAACGGTGGGAGAATATTTTATTGTCCCACTAGTCTTGTTGTTCATGTAGGTGGTCAGAGCACTCGGAAAAATTTTACCGAAATGTTGATTTTGAGTCATAAAAGTTTGATCTATTTTTACGAAAAACACTTTAATCGCGTACAGTTTTTTCTGTTGGGTCTTATGGTTCCGGTAGAAATGACTATAAGGTCTGTGATTTGGTCTCTGAAATATTGTTTCCAGCCGGCCAGAAGAGGCGAAGCAGGGCAGCGATTGCGAGCCTATTGGTATATTATGAGGGGCGCCAAGGAGGCGCCGAATTATATTGATTGAATGAACCCCATACAACATATGTACGTTTTATCGGAGAGAATGTGACTGATACAGTTCAATTATTTAAACCTTGGTATGGCGAGAAGGAGTATGAGGCATTGCGTAGGCCACTTGAGACTGGATGGTTGGGTTACGGTCCATTATCAAGAAAGTTTGAGGAACGGTTTGCTGAATACGTGGGAGTTGATCACGCTATAGCCCTAAATTCCTGTACTGCGGCTTTGCATCTAGCTTTTCTTGCTTCTGATATTTCTAGCGGAGAAGTAATATCAACACCAATGACG
>MDTG01167860.1_pt1 | contig 10424 bp, 8 predicted proteins | sample 811421 | NCBI WGS metagenome assembly MDTG01 (sample SAMN05326645, study PRJNA326480) | marine metagenome | isolation source: seawater | place: Pacific Ocean: South East | collected 2011
CTTTTGATGTGTTTGGAAGTGACGAGCGTCAATATTCATCACCTCATTTTAGAATCCCTATTTCTACTATTACAAAAGATAAATATTTTGATTATGAATATTATCATACTTCCTTAGATAATCTGGATTTTGCTAAACCAGAATATCTCCATAAGATATTTCAAGTTTATTTAAAAGTTATTAAAAAAATTGAAGAAACTGATTCATCAGAGTTTTTGATCAAAAAGCTTAAGGGCAAAGCAAAAGCATTTAAAAGTGTTTATAAATGTGAACCAATGTTAAGTAAAAGAAATCTTTATCCTAAAATTGGAGGAGCAAATTTTCAAAAAAATATAAAAATTAATAAGTTATTGTCAAAATCAATTATGTGGACTCTTTTTTTTTCAGATGGATATACTTCTATAGATCAAATTATAAAAAAATCTAGACTCCCAAAAGAAGATATAGTTAATGCAATTAAAATTCTTAAAAAAAACAAATTAATAAAAGAACAAGATGCGAAATAATTTGCTTTGGATAGGAGGTGATCATCCTCGACATATTTATACATTTAATAGTTTGAAGAGTAAATTTAATGTAAGTGGGGCAATTATTGAGTCAAGAACTAAGTTCGCGAATAAGATGATGCCAACTGTTCCGAAAAATTTACATGGTAAAGATAAGAAAAATTTTATATTACATTTCTCTAACAGATTAAATACTGAAAAAAAATATTTTAGTATTGAAAAATACGATTTGAAAGCATCTGATTTTTTAAAAATAAGATCAAATCAAATAAATTCCAAAATGGTTAGAAATTTCGTTAAAGAAATTAATCCTGACATTTGTATCACATTTGGATGCAGTATTTTAGATGACGAGTTAATTAAGATTTTACCTAAAATGACTTTTAATATGCATGGGGGACTATCTCCCAATTATAAAGGAACAGCCACAATGTTTTGGCCATTTTATTTTTTAGAGCCTAATAACGTTGGAGTGACATTTCATTTATTAAAAAAAAATGTTGATTCAGGTGATATCATTCATCAGTGTAGACCTAAACTTGCTAAAACTGACAAAATTCACGATGTTGCATGTAAATCAATCATTAGAGCAAATATTGACCTTTTAAAATTGATAAAAAAAATTCTTTCTGGTAAAAAAATTAATTACTACAAACAACCATTGCAAGGCAAAACATTTAAATCATCAGATTTTAAGCCTTTCCATCTAAGGGTCATTTATAATTTATTTGATGATAACATTGTTAAGGAATTTCTAGAAAAAAAAATCGGATCAAAGAAAATAAAAATCTTTAATCAATTTTCTTAGGACTTAATACTTGATTTTTATGTTTACTATATTATTTTAGTTAGATGCTCAAAAGAACAGAAAAGTTGGCTATATTAGGAGGCGAACCTATACGATCTAAACCACTTCCACTTTACAATACGTTAGATAATAAAGAAAAAAAAGCTATAAATCAAATTTTCGACAGTGGCGTATTATCTGGATTTGCAGCTCAAACTAACGACGACTTTTATGGAGGAAAGTGGGTCAAGAGCCTAGAATCATCATTATGTGAAAAATTTAATTCTAATTATGCTATTGCTGTTAACTCTGCCACATCAGCTCTGCATGCAGCAGTAGCTGCTACAGGCGTAGGTCCAGGTGACGAAGTGATAGTAACACCTTACTCAATGACAGCAACTCCAACTGCAATATTATACACAGGCGCGTTGCCTGTTTTTGCTGATATTGAGCCAGACACCTACGGTCTTGATCCTAAATCTGTAGAAAAAAATATTAATAAAAATACTAAAGGTATAATTGTTGTAAATCTTTTTGGTCACCCAGCAAGATTGCCAGAATTACAAAAGATAGCAAAAAAGAATAATCTTTTTCTTATAGAGGATAATGCGCAAGCACCCGGAGCATTAATTGATGGAAAGCTAACAGGTACGTTTGGTGATGCAGCTATATATAGTTTTAATAGGCATAAAATTATACAGTCGGGTGAAGGTGGTGCAGTTACTTGTAATGATAAAGATCTAGCAATGAGAATACGACTCATAAGAAACCATGGTGAAGCATTGGTTGATGGCTTCGGCATTAAAGATATCACTAATATACTAGGATTAAATTATAGGATTTGTAATTTTGAAGCAGCTATTGCAGACATTCAAGTATCAAAGCTCGATACTCTTAATAAAAAAAGAGTTGATTTAGCTAATTTTCTTACAGAAAAAGTTAGTGAACTCGATTTCTTATCACCTCCTTTAGTTAAGACAAACTGTACGCATACATACTATTTTTTTCCAATGAAATATGATGCTAAGGCTACAGGTATCTCAAGAGAGATATTCACAAAAGCAGTAGAAGCCGAGGGATTTATTTTAAAAGCTGGATATACCAGACCTCTCTATATGACTCCAGTTTATCAACAAAGAAAATGTTTTGGTAGATCGGGTTTTCCATTTAACCAAGCAAATAGAATGATATCTTACAAAAAAGGAATTTGTCCAGTTGTTGAGAAGATTGAAGAAGAGCAATTAATATGGACAACAATTACTTATCCACCTTTAAAAAATAAGGATATGCAGGAATTTGTTAATGCATGCAAAAAGGTTGTTGATCAAAGAGAAGCTCTTCTTTCTCATTACAGTACCTAAACGTGTCTCATATCTTTATTTGCGTTAGACAACCGGGTGGTTTGAAATATATAGAAAAGCTATTAAGAAAAAAATCAAATAAAATTATTTTGGCTGCTCCAAAACATATTTTAGATTTGTCAAATCAATTTAATTGCTTAAAAGTTCAAGATATTGAATGTAATCTAAATGTATTATTAAGCTTAAATAATAGATTCAAGATTGACAAGTTGTTAACCTCAGTATGCTATAGAGAAGCTACATCATTTCCTTTTGAAAAAGAATGCTTAAAATTCTTTAAAAAAAAAAAAATAAAAACATTTCAATTTTTTGATACATCCTATGATTTTAAAAAAAAACTTATTCAAACTAATGGGAATAGAATTTTTCCAGATAGTTTTTTATTAATTGATAAAAAGTCTTATACAGATTTTAAAAAAGAGATTAAAAAGGAATTTAATTATCATATTGTAGGTCATCCTGTTTTTGAAGATACTCAACTTTTAAGCTACAAGTATGATAAAAGTTCTCTAGTTTTTATAAATCAACCAATTAAAAATGATATTGGTGATAGTTTAAATTTTGATGAGAATTTCGTGTGGAGTGAGCTCAGATCTATTTCAAAATATAAAACTAACATTAAAAGTATGTTTTACAAACCTCATCCGAGAGAAAATATTATCGAGAAATCATATGAGAAAAAATTGTTAATTAATAATCTAAATAAATTTAATGGCATTGTAGTTGGAATGTTTTCTTCACTTATGATTGAACTTTTTTTAAAAGGTAAATATGTAATAAGTTTGCAACCCTGTGTATCTGAAAACTTCTGCTATTTGAGTTCTAGAAAATTTATAAAAAAAGTTTCTTCTTCAAAGGATCTTATTAATGTAACAAAATTATTCAATAAGGATAAACATCTTTTGAAAATTAAAAAATTAAAAGAAGTTTTTTATAAAAGCTTTCATAGGTTAGAAAAAGCTATAAATTAATTTTAAAAATAATCTAAATTGAAATTGTCAAATAATAAATGTTTACAATGTTCAGTAATAATATGACAATAGTTTAATTATGAAAGTAATTGGATTAATTCAAGCAAGGATGAATTCAACACGCTTGCCAGGAAAGGTAATGATGCCGCTAGCTAATCACCCTCTTATATGGCATATAATGAAAAGATTAAAGGCAGTACAACAAATTTCTGATGTTTGTATTGCTACGACTAAAGATGAAAGAAACAATGTTTTAGAAAAATTTTCGAGTGAGAATAATATCTTTTGTTATAGACATCATGAAGAAGATGATATTATTGGAAGGTTACATGCAATATCAAGCATTATTGACTACGACGTAATGATTAAAATAAATAGTGATTGTCCTCTTATTGATGTGAAAGAAATTGATAAGTTACTAAATTTATTTGTAAAAAAAAGATTAGACTTTGCTTCAAATAAAATTTCAAATACTTACCCACTTGGCTATAGTTTTGAAATTTTAACGAAGACTCTGATTGATAAATGCGATAATTTGCTAAAAAATAAAAGTGAAAGAGAATTAGTTGTAAATTGGATAATTGATAATAAGAGCTCATTTAAAACGGATACAATATCTTATATGAAAAATGAGAGTCACTATAAACTTACAGTTGATACAAAAGAGGATTATTTATTGGTATCAAAAATTTTTGATGAATTATATGTCGACAATGAATTTTTTGGATTAGAAGAAGTTCTGGGGTTTCTCAAAGATTACCAGTTTTAATATAAGAACTTATTTTGAAAGGTATATAGTTTTTAATGCTTTTTAATAGTATAGATTTTCTAATTTTTTTATTCCTATTCCTATTCATTTATTATCTATCGACTGGAAGAACCAGAATATGGATTTGTTTAATATCAAGTTATATTTTTTATTCTTTTTTTAACTATAAATTTATAATACTTATTTTAATTTCTACATTAACAGATTACTTTCTTGGATTAAAAATTTCATTAGAAAAAAACTATCAAAAAAGAAAAATTTTTCTTTTTCTCAGTCTTTTTATAAATTTATCTATTCTTGGTATATTTAAATATTTTAATTTTTTTTTAGACTCATTCTATAATCTTTTTTCAATATTAAATTTTGAAATTAAAAAGACATATTTCGAAATATTACTTCCTGTTGGTATATCTTTTTTTACTTTCCAATCAATGAGTTATTCAATTGATATCTATAATAGAAAAATTAAAGTAGAAAAAAACTTTTTAAAATTCGCAACCTTTGTATCTTTTTTTCCTCAATTAGTAGCAGGTCCGATTGTAAGAGCCAAAAAGTTTTTACCACAACTTGATAGGATTCAAACATTTAAGTGGAATAATTTCTTTTTAGGAATGGAATTAGTAATTTATGGATTTTTTTTAAAGCTATGTGTTGCAGATAGACTTGGCATTATTGTTGATCCAACTTATTTATCACCAATGAACTATGGTGGATTTACTCATTTAATAGTATCTATAATATTCTCTTTTCAAATTTATGCCGATTTTGCTGGATATTCTCTTATTGCTATAGGATTAGGAAGAATAATGGGGTTTAACTTTGGAGTAAATTTTAGGCGCCCTTATTTAGCTCATTCTTTTCAAGATTTTTGGAGAAGGTGGCATATATCGCTTTCAACTTGGCTAAAAGATTATTTATATATTCCTTTAGGAGGAAATAAGATGGGGTTAATAAAAAAGTATAAGAATATTATCATTGTAATGTTTTTAGGTGGGCTTTGGCATGGAGCTTCAATTAATTTCTTGATATGGGGTACTTGTCATGGACTTTTAATAATAATAGGTGATCTATTAAATAAATTTAAATACAGTACTCCACAAATTTTCAAACAACTATTTGTCTTTTTTTTGGTTTCAATATTATGGATAGTTTTTAGATCTGAAAGTTTAAAAATAGCAGAAATTAAAATTTTAAGAATTTTTAATTTTGAAAATTATTTCTATAACTTTTCTTATGATTTATTCAATATGCTAATTGGATTTTTAATGATTTGTATTGTAATTACAATAGACTTGGTTAAAGAAAATAAATTAAAATTAAGTAAAATATTCAGATTATTTATGAGTATACTTTATCTGTGGTTAATAAGTTTTTTTGGAATATTTGATGGTACAAATTTTATTTATTTTAAATTCTGATGTTTAAAAAATCGACTAAAATAATAGCAATATTTTTATTAATATTTTTTATTGGTGATCGCATACTCTCTCACACAGCTATCTTTGTTTCTAAATTTAGTACACTACCTTATGCGAAGTTATATAATAGAAAATTAGAATCCAATATACTTATTTTAGGTAATTCTAGAGCTTATAGACATTATTACGAGAGTGATTGGAATTCAATTTTTAATTTGAATGCTACTAATTTATCATTACCTGGTGCGCCTCTTTTACATTTAGAGACTATTTTAGATGATTATGTAAATATTTATGGTGAGCCAAAGTATATTTTTTTAGAGCTTGATAGCTTGACGACAAACTTAGAAATTATCCCATCTTTTAAATTTTTAATGTTTTTTTCTAAAAACTATTCAGAGTTACTAAAAAAGTATTATAGTAAAGTTTATTTTATTTCAAACTTACTAAATTTATATAAATTAAATTCAAATGAATATTTAAATTTTATTCATAAAATTTTTAAAAACTATGAACAACCAAAACTCTATAACCAAATTTCATCTAATCAAATAGAAAATTTTAAAAAATCATCTAATGTAAATAGATTTGTTTCAAAAGATTATAATTTGCGATCTCTTGACAGAATAATAAAAAAATATAGCGAAAAATCGACTATAGTTTTTTTGATTTCTCCATTCCATCCTGAAGTAATTAAAAGAAATAACAAAGAAATTATTAATTGGAAAAAAAAAATTGAGAAAATGAATAATTATCAGATTCGTATCTTTGATTTCTCCAATTCAATAAAAGAAGACAAATTTTTTAATGATCCTTATCATTTAAATAATATGGGTGTGGAAAAATTAAACAAAATATTATTATCCGAGCGTTTTTTTGAGAAAATTTTATAAGTAAAAATTTGTTATGAGTTTATTTCTAATTTTTAAAAACTTTTTTTACAACTCAATACAATTTGAAAATAATAAATCATATATTCTCTTTTTAATAACAAGTCTTGTAATTTTTATAATTATAAAGCTCTCACCAAGCATGTTTCCTCTGATGTTACCGGATAGCCAGGATTATCTTAGTATAAACAATTCTAATACAAGAACCTCTATCTACCCAGGATTAAATCAGCTTTCAAATTATTTAAAAATAGATATTGTTGAATTACAAGTGTTAGTATTATCGATAAGCTTAGCTTCAGTAATTCTTTCTCTAACTTATAGAACGAATAGTTTTACTTTTTTTTTTATTAGTTTAATTTTTTTATGCTCTAATTATTATTATACCTCATTCAGCAAAACAATTTTAACGGAGTCATTATTTTTTAGTTTTATTAACTTCGTTATAGCAATTGTAATTAGTTTAAAAAAGCAAACAAAATTAACTTTTTTAATCTTGGGTGTTTTGAATGGCCTGATAATTACTATTAAGCCCATAGGAATAATAATAGTTATACCAATTATTCTATATCTAATTTTTAAAAATAAAATTTGTTTGCTTAGGCAATTTATACTTCTAGGTTCTTCTTTGACCATAATTTTCTTGGAAAGTTTTTTATTTCACTCTTATCATGAGAAAAGGTCTTCAATATTACCAGAAGCAATGTCTGGAAAGATTTATATGATATCGGGTTATCATGGCTTTGAATATAATATCTTCCCAGAAAAGTTTCATGAACTAATTAAAGAAATTGAAAAGAAATCTGAAAATGTAAATCAATTCCTTGAATCTATTAATAATCCTTTACTAAAGATTGACCTCACTGCTGATTATGAAGTTGTTTTTCAAACACAAACTTTCAATATTATTAAAATGCAAGACAGTACTTTATTTCAAGAGTTTAAAAATGATAAAAATAATTTTTATATTTGTCTAAAAAATAATATTTTAAGTTATATAAGTTTATCCTTTTCACACTATTTAGGTCAATGGCTCACAGGACCAAAGTTTATTTTTTGGGATGATCTCACCAAAATTGGAGAACATAATATTCCCTATTATGAAAATCTTATTTTATCATCATCTGATTTTGATAGACCATCTAAAATCATTCTATATATTTCATTAATTTTTTTTCTTACTTTGTTTATAACTTTTACACTCATATCCTTTATAAGTATTTTAGAAATTTTTAAAAAAAGAAAATTTGACTTAACAGCTTTGCTAGTGATAACAACGCAACTATATTTAGTTGCTACTTCTTTAATTAATATATCTACAATAAGGTATCTAATGCCAATATATCCTCTTATAATACTCACTATTATTTTTTTTATATTTAATAAAATAAATTTAATTCCTAAAAGTAATAATTTTAGAAATTCTAAGAAAGATTAAAATGTGTGGAATTGCAGGTTTTCAAAAATTCAAAAAAGCAAATTTTGACTGTGAAAAAAAGTTAAGAGAAATTACAAAAACCTTAAATCATAGAGGACCCGACTATTGCGGGTTTTGGAAAAGTAATAATGGAAATACTTTTTTAGGTCATACTAGATTGTCAATTGTTGATTTATCTACTAATGGTTCACAACCAATGGTTTCTACTAATGGAAGATATGTAATAGTGTTTAATGGAGAAATTTATAATTATAAATTAATAAAGAAAGATTTAAAAAAAAAATTTAAAGTTAAGTTTAATAATGAGACCGATACGTCAGTTTTGCTTGAATCAATCTCATTTTTAGGTCTTAGCAAAACTCTTGAATTAATTGAAGGTATGTTCGCATTTGCATTATTTGATAAGAAAGATGAATCAATAACGCTAGTAAGAGACAGATATGGTGAAAAGCCACTTTTTTATTATTTTGACGAAAATAATTTTGTCTTTTCCTCTGAATTAAAAGCAATTAAAAAATTTTTTGAGAAACAAAATCTGGAGATAGACAGTGAAAGTTGTAAATTATTTTCGTGTTTAGGTTATATACCGGCACCTTTAACGATTTTTAAAAAAACTTATAAAGTTTTACCTGCTCAAATTATAAAAATTAAAGAAAAAAAAATAATAAAAAAAGAGAAATACTGGGGTTTAGATAATAAAAAAAAATCTTCAACTGGAATTCAGGATTATAAAAACATCAAGAATTTAATAGAAAAGTCTGTGAAAAAATTAATGATTGCCGATGTTGAAATTGGTTGTTTTCTCTCAGGAGGAATTGATTCAAGCTTAGTTGCCTCTCTTATGCAAAAGAATTCGATGAAAAAAATTAAAACTTTTACAATTGGATTTAAAGAAAAACAATTCGACGAATCACAATATGCAAAAAAGATTGCCAATCATTTAGGAACTGACCATCATGAAATTATTATTTCAATTGATGATATGATGGAAAATATTGAAAATGTATACGATATCTATGATGAACCATTTGGTGATTCCTCTTTCTTACCAACTAACATAGTAAGTAAATTAGCTAGTAAGTCAGTAAAGGTTGTTCTTTCAGGTGATGGAGGGGATGAGGTCTTTTTGGGATACAATCGATATTTATTTGCAAAAAAAATTCAGAAATTTAATAATTATATTCCTTTGGGTGTAAGGAGAATTTTAAAAAGTTTATTAACTAACTTTCCTATTGGTATTTTAGATTATATGAGTAAACCTTTCGAAAAAAAATTAGGTATTCAGGGTTTTTCGCATAAAATTCAGAAAATCGCAAATTTAATGGAATATAATGACCATATTGATTTTTATAAAAAATTAAATCTCATCGATAATAAAAATTTAGAGTTTCTAACTAATTATAAAATATTTGATCAGGATAAGGATCTTATTAGCTCAACCCAATTAAATGATATAAATTATTATCTGCCCAATGACATATTAACTAAGGTTGATAGAGCCAGTATGAATAATTCCTTAGAGGTAAGATCACCTTTTCTAGATGCGAATATAGCAAAATACCTCTTTAAAATTTCTAATAAACATAAAATGAAAAATGATACACTCAAATATTTTTTAAAAAAAAATCTTAATGATTTTGTACCTAAACAATACTTTGATAGACCAAAAATGGGTTTTGCTATTCCATTAGATATATGGTTAAAAAAAAAAAAAATTATAAAATTATTTGATGAGATCTATAATACAACTGATTGGGAACAGATAAGTATGAACTCAACATCAATAAAAAAAATATGGAGAGGTTATAAAAAATATAAAAATCATACCCCTACAACGGTTTGGAATTACGCAATGGCAGGGATATGGTTAAAAAGGAATTAAAATAAAATGACAATAGATTATTTTGCACAAGGTATAGATATAGTTGACGTAAGAAGAATTAAAATCATTATCAAAAGATATAATCTAAAGTTTCTAAAAAAAATTTTTTCTGATAACGAAATTAAGTTATTTAATAAAGATAATTTAGATTCAGAGAAGATGATATTAAAAATTGCAGGTAGATTTGCAGCCAAAGAGGCAGCCTCAAAAGCTTTGGGAACTGGATTTAAAAACGGTATAAAATTTTCGGACTTCGAAATCTTTAATGATGATAAAGGTCGACCCTTTATAAATTTTTGTGGAAAAGCAAAAGAAACTCTTAATAAAAATTTCAAAATAAGACCATTTTTAACAATTAGTAATGAACGAATTTATGCAGTTGCTCTAGTCACTTTTATAAGC
>MDTG01103381.1_pt1 | contig 10423 bp, 10 predicted proteins | sample 811421 | NCBI WGS metagenome assembly MDTG01 (sample SAMN05326645, study PRJNA326480) | marine metagenome | isolation source: seawater | place: Pacific Ocean: South East | collected 2011
AAAAAAATAATCTTATATCTTAGTAACAAATAAATATTTAATATCTAATTATACCAATAATTTTCCCACTTAATAATGCAGAGTGTTTAATCATATTTTTAAAATTCAACAAAACAGAGTAAAGAAAAAAGGCAACAATTGATTTAAAAATTGAATTCAAAATCAAATAAACAAAAATAATTTTCTTTTTTTTAAAATTTTTTTTAAATATTGCACCTTGTCCCTTTCCATAAGAGAAAAACTTTTTAAATATTTCATACGAATTCTGTAATCTAAAAAATTCATCAGGATGATAAACTCCAACATTTGAGGAATAGTAAATTTTTTTTTTCAAATACAATGCTCTAAAAATGTAATCAGTCTCTTCACCGCTTCCAAATTTTGCTCCCAGCCCAAAATTTTTATCAAAAAGAATATTTTTATCAAAATTATTCTTCATCCAAAGTGTAGAGGATAGACAAGTTGATGTATTAAAGTAATTTATTTTAACATCTTTATTGCTCATATTTTTTGAAAAAGACTTATGTGTGTTAAATTTATTTATTCTGCTGAACAAAATATCACAATTGTTTTTTCTCATGAAATTCCAATTTTTTAAAAAATAGTTACTAGCTATTTTAACATCGTCATCGAGGAAAGTTATGATAGTAGATTTCGAAATATTAATTCCATCATTTTTAGATAAAGATAAATTTTCTATATTTTTTCTTTTATAAATTATATTTTTTTTTTTTAAAAAATTTGGCAATGAAATTTTTTTATTGAATTGATGTATTACAATTATCTTTATTAAGAAATTCCCTTTCTGAGATATAATTTGATTGATAAGTTTTTTTAGACTAATTAAATTCTTATTAGTACTTATAATAACATCTATATTTCTATTCATACAAACTTAGATTAATATTTCATTAATAAAAAAAATCATTACAAATTTGTAACATTTTCATTTTTTATAAAATTAGATCTTTTATATATAAATTACTTGTATTTTTTTATATACTTTAGTCACATAATCAACATTTCAAATTATAAATATAAAAAATAGAATGTTTGAAAATATAATTTTATACACAGGAGTCTTATATTTAATCAATTTTATTTTTTTAAAAAAAAATTTTTTGATTCACAAGTCATTTGGATTAAAACATAAACAAAAAAATCTAAAGGGAATAGTTTTAAGTGGAGGAACTTACTTATTCATATCATTTGCTTTGACTTCATTTTTTAATGAATTTCTTTTTTTTGATATTTTTTTATACGGATTTATTTTTTTATTGTTAGGTATTTTTTCAGACCTCAATTTTAAAATAAGTCCTCAACAAAGATTATTGATTATGTTTTTGATGTCATTTTTTATAATTTATAACTCAAATATTACAATAGATAAGATAGATTTTTATTTTTTGGATAACTTATTAAAATATAAATATTTTTCTATTTTATTTTTTTCTATTTGTTTAGTTATTTTAATTAATGGCTCTAATTTTATTGATGGAACGAATGGAAACGCAATAGGTTACTATTTACTGTGTATTATATCCTTATCCTATCAGTACGATTTGTCAAAAAATTTTGATAGCGAAAATATCCTATTAAATTCGATAAGTTTTTCATTATTAATTTTTATGATATTAAATTTTTTTAATAAATGTTTTCTTGGAGATAATGGAGCTTATTATATTTCAGCTGTTGTTGGAATTCTAGCAATTCATGTATTTTTAATAACAAACGTATCTTCATTCTATATCGCAAATTTATTTATTTATCCAATTGTTGAAGTTTTTATATCATTTATAAGAAAAATATTTTCTAATAAGTCTCCTTATGTTCCAGATAATAAACATTTACATCATTTAATACTTAAGAAAATTGATAGATTTAATTTATTAAGAAAATTTAGTAATAGTCTGACTTCAATTTTTATTTTAACTTTGCTTTCAATATTTTTTTACATAACAAGTTTGGAAGTTTTTAATAAGTCCTACCAAATTAAGTTAAGCTTAATTTTTATTTTAATTTATTTTTTGCTTTATCTTCTATTAAATTTTTCTCAGAAAACAAAAAAAGATAAAATGCAAAATTAAAATATAAAAGTCCACTTAACCAATTATTATAAAAATTTCCATGAGGAGAAAACGGAAATAAATATATAAATAGCCCAATTAAGATAACTAATTGAGAATTCTTTAAATCAGATTTTCTATTGAATACTCTTAAAAACAAATTTTTTGATAAACAAAAAATTAGATATAAATAGAAGAGTAAAACAAGACCAAAACCAATTATTCCAGTTTCTGCCAAAAGTTGAATATATGTGTTATGAGGATGAGTTGTACATGAACTTTGGCTAGTCTTAAATCTTTTTTCTTTACATAAAACTCTGAAAGATCTAGGGCCATTACCCAAAAATTTTTTTTCATTAAACATCTTTAATGCTGATTGATAATGACTTTTATGAAATTGACTAAATTGAAATTTATCTAAATTATAAAAAGAGGACGTTATTCTATGTTTAAGTTTATCGTCAAAAGTTAAAAGTGAGTATATAGAAATAATTAAGGTAGTTGAGAAAAGAATGATAATTTTTTTTTTATCTTTAAAAGATAAAAATATAAAAGTTAAAAATAAAAAAATTATTGAATGAAAAAAAGCTGCTCTTTCACCTGTAATACTTATTACTAATATTACTAATAATATTAAAAAGAATAAATTGACAAATTTATTATCTTTATAATGGAAAATATGTAGCACAGTAAAAATTGGTAAAATTTTTGATAAATAACTGCCTAAAATCTTTTCATCGCCAAAAAAACTTGTCACACTATAATTCATAATATCCCAAGTTCCATTTTCGCCAGTTGATCCATAAAATTTTAAAATCGGAAATCCTAAAATATTAGCGTGAAATATATATTGTATTATCGAGTCAATAATTAAAACAATCATTAGTGATAAAAAAACAAAATAAAGATTTTTTTTCAAATCCTCTTTTATTTTTAATAGATAACAAACTGCAACTGCAAAAATTATAAATCGAAAATAAAAAAGAGATGATTTAAATGAAACTAATAAAATACCAGAAAAAATTGAAGAGGTTACCAAAACCGCATAAAACAACAAAAGAAGACGGATAATTTTTTGTTTAAATAGTATCCATAAGTTTTCTTTGTAACAAATATATAAAAAAATAATTGACGTTAAAATAACTATCGTATCAGGTATTAGAGGGCCAGTCACAAAAGCTATAGGAAGTAATAAAATTAAGTAGTAAAGGAAATTTATTAATTTATTATGATTATACATTATTTTTTAAATAGTTTAATAATTAGAAATCTTATATCATTTAAAAGATAGAATTTTTCATTTAAATTCAACTGAAAAAAAGTGATCCTTTGATTTTTGGGCAGATAACTAGAATATAAAAATTTTAAACAATTAAAATGTTTTTTAAGTTTGTTTATATTATTGATATATTCAAAAAATAATTTTTTTTTAGATTTAAGTTTTAATTTTGGGTAATAATTGCAGCAACTTGCGATAATTGAAAAAAAAATTTGTTCCTTACTCCTTGTTTTGCTTAAAGATTTTTCATGATATCTTATTTTAATCAATTTTTTTTCTAAATTACCTATTTTTCCATTCCTGCTTAACCTGCACCACAAATCATAATCTTGAGCAAAATTAAAAAAACTTCTATATCCGCCAATTTTTAAAAAAATTCTTTTTTTGAACATTGTAGATGAGTGTAAAAAGAAATTACTGAATATTAATTTTTTTTTTATTTTTTCATGTGATAAATTTTTAAGGTTAATATTACTAATTATCTTATCTTTATTATCAATTTTAAACCCCGATGTTCCTACTAATACTTTTTTTTTATCATTTTCAAACCAGCTAATTTGATCATTAAATCTTGACTTTAATGAAATATCATCAGAATCCATTCTGGCTATAAATTCACCTCTAGCTAGTCTTGTTAATTTTATCAAAGACTTAGTTAATCCTAAATTTTTTTCATTCCTAAATAGTCGTATTCTTTTGTCTTCTTTTTGAAATTTTTTAATTATATTTAAAGTTTTATCTTTAGATGCATCGTCTAATATTAAAAATTCAAAATCTTTAAAACTTTGGTTCAAAATACTTTTTATTGATTTTTTTATAAATTGCTCTTGATTATGCGCTGCCATAAGAACTGATATTTTGGGCTTTTTCATAAATTTTATAATTTCAAATTAAGTATGATTTTCTTATATCAAATGTTCATTTTTTTATTAAATTGTATATAAAGATTCATTAAAAATTGACAAATTTATGAATAAGAGACAATTATTTCTTAAAATTTAATAGAATTTAAATAAAACAACTAAATATGCACAAAGAAAATGTTTTTATAGCAACTTCATCTTTTGGAACTATCAGTAAAAACCCCCTTAAATTACTAAAAAAACATAAAATTTCTTTTAAGTTAAATCCTTATAAAAGAAAATTGAATAAAAATGAAATTATAGAGAATGCAAAAAATTTCAAATATATCATAGCTGGTACTGAAAAATACGATAAAGAAGTTTTAGGTAAATTGATAAATCTAAAAGCAATATTTAGATTAGGAAGTGGAATAGACAACCTAGATCTTAAATTTTTAAAAAAAAAGAAAATTAAATTGTTTAAATCAACTATTACTCCCGAAAAATCAGTTGCGGAATTAAATGTAGCTATGATTTTAAGTCATCTTAAGGAATTAAATTTTCATAATAACAACATGAAAAATAAAGTATGGAAAAAAAGATTTAACTCCCTTCTCTTCAAAAAAACTATAGGAATAGTTGGATATGGTAAAGTTGGTAAATACACAGAAAAAATCCTTAAAAATTTTGGAGTTAATATATTAATCAATGAAGCAAAAAAAATTCATAAATCAAAAACTTCATTAATTAAACTTATTAGATTATCTGATATTATAATATTTTGTGCAAGCATTCATAAAAATATGAAACCTCTCATAAATTCTTCAAATATAAAATATTTAAAAAAAAACTGCTTAATAGTAAATACTGCAAGACCAGAGTTATTAGATTATGAGCTTTTGTATAATGCAGTATCCAAGAAAAAATTATCGGGTTTGGCACTAGATGTTTATCCTACAGAACCATATTATGGTATTCTTTCTAAATTAAAAAATATAACCTTAACTCCACATATTGCAGGATATTCCAAAGAAATAAGAAGTGAGATGGAATTTGAAATTATAAATAAAATATTAAAATTTTCTGGAAGTTAATTTTTTGTAGCTAAAATATAACCTCTTTCTTTAGAGGAAAAAATTTCTTTAATTTCATAATCGTTTGCGTTTCTTATCTCGTTAATCAGTTTTACAACCCCATCGAATTTTCCTGGCGTGTAATCATCAAAGAAAATTATATCTTCTTTTGATTGTCTTTTTTTGACATACTCAAATTCTAACTTAACATCTTTATATTTATGAGATCCATCGAGAAAAGCAAAGTGAATTTTATTCATATCTAATTTCTTAAGAATATTTTTCGTAAATCCTTGAATAAACTCTATATTTTTTAATTCGTCCTTATAATTTTCTAATAGTTCTAGTCTGGTTTTTTTTCCATCAAAATCAGAAATACAATTCCAATACATTTTTTTATTATTGGGTATAAAATCTAGTGTAAATATTTTACCATTTGAGTTATTTTCGGAGATTGCCTTTGACATACAAATTGATGAAAAACCTCTAGCTGTGCCAGTTTCTAAAATATTGAAATTAGTATTTTTTTTACAGAGTTTATCTACTAAACCATATAAAATTTTTCCATGTTGGACGTTAATTTTAGAAATTTTAATTACAATCTGTGTTTTTAAAGCAAGTTCTATCAACCAGTCACTGTCAATTTTTTTTAACCCTTTATTCTCAATAAATTCATCTATAAGTGGAAATGCTTCTTTTTTAAGATTTTTTTTTATATTTAAAAAATAATCTTTACCAATATAGCTTGCATTTTTGAATGAAAACTCTGGTAAAAACTTGATTATGATAAAATTAACGAGTGTTTTTAAATGTTTTTTCACCAGAAATAATCGACTATTTTTTTGTAACTTTTAATATTCTTATTCTTTGAGTAATCTTATTTTTTTCTTCCATTCCCAATTTATTCATAAACTGTCTATCTCCAGAGTAATATTTAAGAAATAAATCGTTCAAAATTAAACTCTTAAAATTAGTTTTAATTTCAGTAGATTTATAATTGTTTTTTTTAATAAAATTCTTTGCTTCATCAAAAAAAGGTTTTGATATATTTGCTTTAAAATTTTTAATAGGTTTCAAGTCTAGTTTAGATCTTATCATATTAATATATGGAATATTATGCTCTTTGTAATTATAATATGCATCATCAAAAGCAATTATCGAGTCTTTTTTTGAAATTTTTAGAAAAAGTTTGAGTTCTTCACCTACAGTTTTCCAAGTATGATCTGAGTCGAAAAAAGCAAAATTTGGTTTTATTCTTTTTTCTTTAATTAAATTTATTCCAGAATAGGTTTCAGTTGAGGATGATGCTATAAAATTCCAATAATCATTAATATTAATACCAAAAGTTTTACCCAAACTTTCATTCATTACTGAATTTAAAAAAAAACCTTTGGAACCATTGGTATCCCATGAATATACTTTTCCATTTTTTAAAATTGCGTAGAGTACAAAAGCAATCGTGCTTGCTCCACATCCGGTTTCAATTATAATTGGCTTACCAGAAATTTTTTTGCAGGTTTGATATAAAGTTATAATTTCTGAGTCAGGTATACCATTGACCCAACGAGGTAATAAACGTTTTATAAATATCAAATAATCAATTATATTTTTTTTTATATCTTTTTTTTTTTTATATTTAAAATCGTACATAATTTATTTTAATTCATAATGCTTCTTTACATAGGAAATACTTTTTTTTAAATCTTCTTCATTTCCAGTATCAATCATTTCAATTGATAAAAATTTGTTATAACAATTTTCTCGTAAAAATCTATTAATCTTATTATGATCCTGGTCGCTATAACATATAGGTTTGAGACCTTTTTCGCTTATTTGAAAATGAACAAAATAATCAAAATTCTTCTTCAATTCATCAAGATTTTCTTGAGAATAAAACAAAGTTTTCGTATCAAAATTAATCTTAAAAAAATCATTGTTAATTTTTTTTACTAATTCAATTGCTTCACGATAATTATTAATAAATTCGCATTCAATTTTATCTAGAGGCTCAATGCAAAAATAAACATTCAAGTCTTTTCCAAATTGACTAAGTTCATCAAAAATATCTAAACTAATTTTTCTAGCTTCATCAAGACTTTTTTTTTGCAATTCTCTACTTTTTGGAGAACCATAAACTACTTGTTTTCCCTCAACATCAGCACAAAGTTGCATGATATTTTTTAAATAATCTAAAAAATTTTTTCTAAATTCTTTATCTCCAAACATTTGGCACTCATCTTTTTGAAATAATAAAGAATGAAAACCTGTAATTTCAAGATTTTTTCCTTTAATCTTTTTTAAAACAGATTTTCTCTCAAAAAAACTTGTTTTTGTTGGATTTTCCCACACAAGATCGGGAGCAATTTCAATACCTGAACAATTCTCTCTTTCAAAAAAATTAAGAACATAATCAAGATTTTTTTTTAATGCTATATTAGAAACTGATAGTTTCATATCTTAATTTTGCTACCTATAAATTTTTGAAATTTTTTCATTTGTCTTACCTAGTCTCACTGAGTCCTTTATCTTATCAAAGTCTACTTGTTTTTTTAATTCATCGGAGACGTAAAAAGCATTTAATAATTTAATAGTTTTCAAACAATCATCTGGTTTTACAGGAAATTTTTTAATTTTTAAAAAATCTTTCTTAACATCTTGATAAAATTTATTATGGCCAAATCCATAAGCATCAGGAATATTCTCACTAGAAGTTTTACAAATACTTGGGTCTGGAGAGAATTCCTCCATTATGTTTGCGGCAAGACCGCCTACCTTAGCAACTCCTTTTGTTCCTACCAATGATATTGTAGCCTCATAATCTTTTGGTCTTGCGGAAGTAGTAACTTCAATGCTAGCTATAGCTCCAGATTTAAATTCTAAAGTTCCAACAACAGTATCCTCAACTTCAATTTTTGCACCAAATGTACCCATCTTACAGTAAACTTTTTTTACATCTCCAGCAAAATATCTAAGAAGATCTATGTAATGAATTCCTTGATTTGTTAATGCTCCACCATCGTGGGAGTAAGTTCCTCTCCATACTGATAAATCATAATATCTTTGTGGACGACACCATCTTAAAATTAAATTAACCAAATTTATTTTACCTAATTTTCCACGATCAATAAGTTCCTTTAGCTTTATTACACATTTATTATTTCTATTTTGATAGACTGGATAAATAGTTTTTTTATTTTTCTTTGCTAGAGCGTATAATTTCTTCAAATTGGTAACTTTAAGCGAAGTTGGTTTTTCAATAATAACATTTTTTTTATATTTTTTTAAAATTTTATAAGCATGTTCAAAGTGCATACCAGAAGGACTCATAATAACTACTATGTCAATTTTCTTTTCATTTGATAACATTTCATCATAATGACTGTAAAGATTTATACCAGGTAACCTTGAAAAAGTTTTTCTTTTTTTTTTATATAGATCGCAAGCAGCGATTATTTTAAAAGTTTTAATTTTCTTAATTGCTTTTGTATGATGACCAGCTATTCTTCCTAAACCAATCAAGCCCAAATTAATTTTTTTCATTATTTAATCCTTCAAATTATTTTATTTTTTTTTAACCAATGCACTGCTTGTGGCAATTGCCATTCATAATCTATATCTAAACCACCCCAAGATTTAATCGGAGCTATTTTTTTTCCCATCCATTTTTGTGGAAGTAAGTTATTTTTCATGTTTTCTAGACATTTCGGTCTAACAATTGAACATGACATATCGGCAAAATAAACATCACCTTGAGAGTCTCTATCGCAATTTAATGTTTTTGGATTTCCAAAAGTTTTGAAAGGAACGAATGGAACTAAAGCTCCTTTTTTATTAAGTTTTCTTGCTCTTAATGGACTCCACATATTGTAAACTGAAGTACTAACTGCAGAATCAAATGAAGGATTTTTTCTTAAAAAATTAACGCCTTCGTTTAACATTTTTGCAGAAACTGTTACAGAATTTGCAAATAAAAGAATTAAAAATTCGATTTTTACTTCCTTATTTTTTTTTTTAATTCTTTTGTAGGCATCTAGAAATACATCTTCCCCTAATGCTTTATCCGTGGCTAATTTTTTAGATCTATCTATGACTTCAGTATTCTTAAAGTTTAAAACTTTTTTTTTAATTATTTTTGAGTCGGTTGATACATAAATTGTGTCAACTATTTTAGATTTTTGACATGCGGTTATTGGATATTCAAAAAGATGTTTGTTATTAATTTTTTTTAAATTTTTATTAGGAAAACCTTTACTATTAGCTCTACCTATTAATATTGCAAATATCATAATTATTTTTTTAAGCTCATATATACTTTTGTAAGCTCTTTAAAAAACTTTTTTTCATTTTTTGATTTTAAAATTATATCCTTCTTGGGTTTAAATGTGTAGGGAGTATTAATATAATGATTTTCATCTTTTATATCTAAAAAAATTGGTTTTGATTTCACATTAAATTCTTTTTTAAGATTATTAAGTAATGTCAATAACTTAATATCCTTTTTACCAGTAATATTATATATTTTATTAGAATAAGATTTTTTAACTAGTTTTGATGAGATTTTTGCAGCATCATCAACATGAATATACCTTCTTTTGGTTTTTACATTACCAGAATAAATTAGTTTTTTTTTAAATTTTAGATTGTATAAAATTTTATTTATTCCATTAGTTTTTGGTGCCCCAGGTCCATACAATGAGCCAAATCTTAATATTAAATAATTAAGATGAAACATTCTATGATATTCTTGTATCATATCTTCAACTGTTGTTTTTGAAATTCTATAAAAACTACCATTTGCACTATAAACATAAATACTGCTTGCAAAAATAAATTTTTCTACTTTATGCTTCACACATAAGTTTAATATTTGGACAGATGACAAAATATTTTTTTTAACAACTTCAATTGGTTTTGAAGATGCTTCCTCAATATCGGAAATACCTGCAAAGTGAAAAATTATATCGTGTTTAGAAATTTGAGTTTCAAGTTTTCTCAAATTTTGAATGTCTCCTTTAATAAATTTTATTTTTTTATCAATTGACTTATTTTGTTTAATATCAAAGTTTGTAACACTTAATTTATTGTTTTCTAAAAGCTGGATACATAATTTTTGTCCTAAAAATCCTGAGCCTCCTAAAATTAATATTTTTTTTTTCATAAATC
>MDTG01161759.1_pt1 | contig 10423 bp, 11 predicted proteins | sample 811421 | NCBI WGS metagenome assembly MDTG01 (sample SAMN05326645, study PRJNA326480) | marine metagenome | isolation source: seawater | place: Pacific Ocean: South East | collected 2011
AGAAAAGAAAAAAATTATAATTGACAAAGTAAAAGAAATGCACGGACTTGGTACTCCAGATGATCTAAATAATTTTATTTCTAAAAAACTAAAATAGGGGTCTCTTAATGTTTAATTAAAAGACACAATGTATTCAAATATAAAAAAAAAAATGAAAGTTTTTTACTGGTCACCGCATATAGATAGAGTTGCGACAATAAAGGCAGTGATAAATTCAGCTTATTCTATGAATTTATATTCAAAACAAAAATTTATCCCATATCTAATAAATGTTGCAGGGGAGTGGGATAATTATAAAAAAGAGATAAAAAAGAAAAATATAAATATTATTAATATAACAAATTCAAAAGTTATTAAAAATAACACTAAAGGTTTTATTAAAAGTAGGCTTGTTTATATATACATTTTTTTTATATCATTTTTACCCTTACTTAAACTCATAAAAGAAAAAAAACCTGATTATTTTATAATTCATCTAATTACACCAGTTCCATTAATCATTAATTTTTTCTTCAATTTTAATTGTAAGTTCATACTGAGAATATCAGGCTATCCTAAACTTAAAAAATTAAGATTACTATTTTGGAAATTAGTTTTAAAAAAAATATATTATATAACCTGCCCAACCATATCCACAAAAAAACTTTTAATATCTTTAAAATTAATAGATAAAAAGAAAATTAGTGTTTTATACGACCCAATAATTTGTTCAAGAGATATATCAAAAGAGTTAAATCTAGATAACAAAAAAATCGAGTTTAAAAATTTTTTTCTATCTGTAGGAAGATTAACAAAACAAAAAAACTTTTTATTTTTAGTAGATGCATTTAAAGACTTTAACCAAGATAAAAATTATAAACTGCTAATTCTTGGAGATGGAGAAGAAAAAGAAAAAATTCAAAATTTTATAAAATTAAATAATTTAGAGAAAAACATTTTTTTGTTAGGGTATAAAAAAAATGTTTTTAAATTTTACAAAAATTCAAAATGTTTTATTCTTTCTTCTTTATGGGAGGATCCTGGTTTTGTACTTGTGGAAGCGGCCTATATGAATACTCCAATTATCTCTAGTGACTGCCAAAATGGACCAAAAGAATTTTTAAACAATGGAGAAGGTGGGATCTTGTTTAACTCAAACAATAAAAAAAGTCTGATAAATAGCTTATTAAATTTTGAAAATTTGAGTAAACAACAAGTTGAAAATTTTAAGATAAATTCAAAAAAATCATCTAAAAAATTCTTAATTTTTAATCATTATAAGACCTTAGCTTATATTTTGAATTTACATGAATAAAATTATTAAAACAAAAATAGACACTTCCTCTGAACAGTATGAAAACAAACTGGAATTTTTTTTAGACGATTTAAGAAAAATTAAAAATCCACAAATAATTGAATTCGGAGTCAGATTCGGTGTATCCACCAAAAAAATAATCAAAATTTGTGAGACAAATAACGGATTTTTAAACGCAATAGATGTCCTGGATTGTTCAAAAGTTTCAAATAGTAGTAAATGGAAATTTCACCAATGTCGTGATGATGATTTTGAATATCTTGACGAGGTTCTGCCAAGGAATATTGATCTAATTTATTTAGACTCATATCATAATGCCAATCACATCGAAAAAATTTTCTATCATTATTATGATTTTTTAAAACCAAATGGTTTTTTTATATTTGATGATATTTCATGGATACCTTATTTAAGTAATAAAAAAAGAAACAGCTTTAATTGTGAAATTAATAATTTAGAGACATTTGAAAAAATTTTACAAATTTCATCCAGCAACGAAGGCCTTTTCAAATTATATTTTTCTTTTGAAGGATCGGGTCTTTGTAAAATAATTAAAAAGTCAAATCTTCCATTAAATAAACCACAGAAGATTAAAAAAAGAATTCATACTATTAAAAATTTTTTGAGAAAAGTTTTTTATTATTTTAAATCTATATAAGATTTAATGATCTTATAATAGTTCTCGAGATTTTTTTTATAATCAAATCTATCCAAATGTCTAATTGATAACTTTAACATTTTTGAACATTTATTTTTATTTTTCTTATAAAATTTTAATTTTCTTGATAAGTCCTTATAATCACCTGTTTTAAATAATAATCCTCCTTTACCATTTAAAAGTATTTCTTTAGGACCTGTTGGACAATTTGAAGAAATAATAAATTTTTCCAAAACAAGTGCCTCCAATAAAACATTTGGCAAACCTTCAAATTTTGATGTTAATACAAAAACGTCTGCTTGTTTTAAATAAGGAAATGGATTTTCTTTATAGTCTATAAGTTTTATTCTTTTATTTAAGTTATTTATTTTAATAAATTTATCAAATTTATCTTTGTGAACACCTCTCCCCAATATAACTGCACTATAATTAATGTCTTTCTTAATATAATTTAAAGACTTAAGCATTGTAATCTGATCTTTTTGGTCAACATATCTACCTATATTAATTATTTTAATGCTATTTTTTGAAAAAATTTTATTAATTTTTTTTTCAGATAACTTTTTTATCTCTATTTTGTTCAATGGATTATAAATGCATGAAGGATTTATGTTAAATTTCTTTTTTAAATCTTTTTTAAAATCCAAGCTATTAACAATAACTTTATCAGCTCTCTTTAAAAAAAAACTGAATATAATATTTTTCAAAAAATTTCTTGACCAACCGAATGGTGCTGAGTTAGATCTTGTTATAATTTTAACCGAAAATATTTTACACAAAATAATGCAATAAATGTTAGCTTGAAAAGCAAAAACTAAAATATCTTTTGATCTTAGCAATTCTTTTATAAGTAAAAAAATTGATAAAAAATATTTTATTCTTCTACCAAATTTATTCCAAAAATCTGATTGGAGTGTGATAAATTTAATAGATTTGTGAAACTTATACTTATATTTTTTCGATATAGTGATTACAGATACATTGGAAAATTTATTTGTTAAATAGTTAGAAATAATAAATAAATTCTTTTCTACTCCACCACCCTCTATTGAGGGCATGAAAATTATTAAATTTTTTTGCATTTAAATATATAATATTATTTTTTTTTTTTTATATGGTATAGATATAAATAAAATAGTTTCAAATGAAAGATTATAGTATCTACAAAAATCAAAATTTTTTTCTTAATCATTTAATTTTTTTCCTTATTTCTTCTATACCGATTTCAATAATTTTAGGACCTGCAGTATCCCTTACAGTTATAGTAGCAATATGTTTTAGTTATATAATTATTAATTTAAAAAGTGCTTATTTTTTGTACTTAAAAAAAAAAGAAATAATTTTATTATTTGCACTTTATTTTTATTTATTATTAAATTCAGCTATTTCTATTGATCCTTCAATAAGTATAGATAGAAACTTTGGCTTTATAAGATTCATTTTTTTTTTTTTAGCTACAAACTTTTTATTTTACAAATACTCAAGTAGTAACAAAATCTTTAAATACTGGTCCATAATATTTATAATTTTTGTTATTGATGTTTTTATAGAGAGATACACTGGATCAAATATCTTTGGTTTTGGAAAAATTATGATTGATGGAATTTCACAACCAGATGGACCAAGAGTGATGAGTTTTTTCAAAGATGAACCAATTTCGGGTGCATTTATGACTGGTTTTATTTTTATAATATCAGGTTACTTTTTCTCTATTTTTGAAAAAAAAAATTATAATAAAATTTATCCTCTTTTACTTATATTGATATTTATTTTTGCTATTTTAATTACAGGTGAAAGATCGAACTTTTTAAAAGTTCTTTTAGGTTTTTTTCTTTTTATTTTTATTACTGATTTTATTCAATTAAGAAAAAAATTTTTGTTCTTTATTATCTTAATTACAGTTTTTATTGGATCAATGATTTTTTCCGATTACATAAAATTAAGATATTACAAACAAGTTTATCTTTCCTTGGCAGATAAAGAAAAAAGAGAAAAATTTATGAATCATTTCTATATCAAACTTTATAAGTCCGGTTTTGCCGTTTACAAAAATTATCCTTTTCTTGGAGTGGGTAATAAAAATTATAGGGTAGAGACTTGTAATGCTAAAAAAAAAGAGAAAAATTTAAAATATGATTGTAGTACTCATCCGCACCAGGTTTATTTTGAATTATTATCAGAGCACGGTATTATTGGAACAATAATAATTTTATCTGTATTATTTTACTTAATTTTTAGAATGTTGAGACATATATTTCTCTCTAAAAATTATATTCAAGCTGGAGCATTCACATATTTAGTAATAAATTTTATTCCTATTTTACCTGGAGGAGCTTTTTTTAATGATTTCAATTTAACTTTATTTATGATTAATTTTTCAATAATGTATGCAATTAATAAAAACACTAATATATTCAATAATTAGGGCCGTTAGCTCAATAGTAGAGTACTGCATTGACATTGCAGGGGTAGTTGGAGCGTAACCAACACGGCCCACCATTCTGATTAATTTTTACTCAATTAAATATTTTTTAATATCTTTGTAAATCAAACTACTTATTTTTCGCGACCCTTCTATGGTAGTATGAACTTCATCATAGAAATCTTTATGATTTAAATCGTAGCTCATTTCATCTAATTTAATAATATTGTAATTATTAATTTTACAAAATTCTTTTAAATATTCATTTATAATGAATAATTTTTTATTGTTAATTCCATCAAATTGAATTTGAGTTATAAATATTGGTTCGATTTCTTCCTCTATTATAATGTTATTAAGATTTTGAAGATTTTTTGAAAAGTTTTCAATTATATTTTTTTCTATGTCACTTAATTCAGATTTTAAAAATTTTTCCCTTGCTTTATTATAATTTATTAATTGAAAATTTGAGTATAAGTTTTCTTTTACTAAACCATAATGTTTTCTTAATTCATTAAAGTATTTATTTTCAATTTTTTTTTTTAATAAGTAAATTATGCTATTATTTTTAATGTAATCCTCTATTTTTTCAGGTAAATTATTTTTGTATGGTTTATCAAATAAACCCTGAATTTTTAAAGAAGAATCATTTATACCAATATAAAAAATAAATTTTCTAGGATTAAAATTGTTTATTTTTGAAAACCAATGTCTAAAGTCATTTACATAACCCCTTGTAGTTTTTCCACCCTTAGATGCATTAATTATTTTTAAATCTATGCCATCTTTTGCAAATTTGGAATTTAATTGTCCAACTATCGAATAAACTGGCGGTTTAAACATTTCTTCACCTGTACTACCACCCAGAAACACGATTTGAATTTTACTAGGATCTAGATTATCTCCAATAAATCCATGATTGTTTCTTTTGAAAATATAATCATATTGTTTTCCATTATATTTTACACTCATTGGCATCTCAACATTTCTTAATTTTCGAATTGAAATACCAAAATTATTCTTTTTAACCCAGGTTCCAAAAATTATCTCCATAACTAAAGTTAAAAATAAAAATATTAAAAAATTTATTAATGTAATTTTAAGTATTTTCATTTAATCTAATTCAAACTCCTTGCTATAATTTTTTTTTAGTTTTTGATTTTGCTTACTTTTATCAAGTATACAATTTCCTATAATTAAGTAATCTAATTCTGTGCCCATAAAGCAGTTAAAAGCATCAGTTGGAGTGTTAACTATTGGCTCTCCCCTTACGTTGAAAGAGGTATTAATAATTAATGGATAACCAGTTTTTTCTTTAAATTTGTTAATTAAATCATAGTAACGGATGTTATAATTCTTACCTACAGTTTGAATTCTTGCTGAATAATCAACATGTGTTACAGCAGGTATTTTTGATCTTTTAATGTTCAGTTTATCAATACCAAATAATTTTTTTTGATAATCAGTCATTTCAATTTTTTTATCTGAGTTTACCTCAGCTACTAAAAGCATGTATGGGCTCTCTTTATCTAAATTAAACCAACTCGACAAATCCTCTTTGAGAATTGAAGGTGCAAAGGGCCTAAAACTTTCTCTAAATTTAACTTTTAAATTAAGATTTTTTTGCATTTTATCAGACCTAGGATCGCCTAAAATTGATCTGGCCCCTAATGCTCTTGGACCAAATTCCATTCTTCCCTGAAACCATCCAACCGCTTTTTCTTGAGTTAAATAATCTGTTGTCAAATCAATTAATTTTTCATATCCAACTGTTTCAAATTTAGCACCAATAGAAATTAATTCTTTCTCAATTTGGTGTTGTGTAAATTTTGGACCCAAGTATGATCCTTGCATGTTGTCGTTTGAATTTACTATCCTTTTATTTCCTTGATCTATATGCCATAAAGCAAGAGCTGCTCCTAAAGAACCTCCTGCATCACCTGCAGCCGGTTGAATCCAAATGTTGTCAAAAATATTTTCCTTTAAAATTTTTCCATTAGCAACACAATTCAGAGCTACACCACCAGCTAGGCAAAGGTTTTTAATTTTGTAATCTTTTTGTATCGCTTTAACTAATTTTATCATTATTTCCTCAGTTACTTTTTGTATTGAGGATGCTATATCCATGTGGAATTGAGTAATTTTTTCATTTTTAGCGTTACGAGGATTTTGGCCAAATAATTTATGAAACTTACTATTCGTCATAGTTAATCCGGTTGCATAATTAAAATATTCCTGATTTAGCCTAAAAGTTCCATCGTCCTTAATATCAATTAACCTTTTTATCTTATCTTTGTATATTGGATTTCCATAAGGCGCTAAGCCCATTAGTTTATATTCTCCACTGTTTACTTTAAATCCAGTGTAGAAAGTAAATGCAGAATATAAAAGTCCAAGAGAGTGAGGAAAATGAATTTCGTTTTTAATATCTAAATTATTATTATTACCTATGGCAACTGTTGTTGTTGCCCATTCCCCAACTCCATCAGCTGTAAGAATAATAGCTTCTTCAAATGGAGATGGAAAAAAAGCACTTGCAGCATGACTCAAATGGTGATCAGAGAAAAATATATTTTCATCTGATTTATAATTCTTATCATGGGATTGAAGGTTTTTGAAAAGTAAATTTTTCTGAAAAAGTTTTTCTTTAATCCATAGTGGCATAGCCTTACTAAATGAAATGAAGCCTTTTGGAGCAAATGCGACGTAGGTCTCTAAAAGTCTTTCAAATTTTAAAAAAGGTTTTTCAAAAAAAACTATTTGATCTACCTCACTTATTTTTAAATTTGCGTATTTTAAAACAAATTCAATTGCATGATAGGGGTAACCAGGATCATGTTTTTTTCTTGTAAATCTCTCTTCTTGTGCTGCTGCAATAATTTTTCCATCAATTAATAGAGAAGCTGCACTATCGTGATAAAATGCTGATATACCCAATATTGATTTCACTTTTAAAAAATAGTGTATATGAATGGCGCTACTGCAGAACCTTGTGTTAAGACTATTAATCCTCCAAATATTATTAAAATAATAATTATTGGAAAAAGCCAATATTTTTTTCTTATTTTTAAAAATTCCCAAAATTCTTTTATAAAATTCATATTAAAATTGATTTTTCATTTTACTTTTTGGCCCAGTTTTTTTTATCCAATATGTTTTTTTTGAATTATATTTGAGATTTAACAAATCTTTCTTAAACATTTTCATTAAAAGTCCAATCGGTGTAACTACTAAAAAAAAAATTATGCCCATAATTATTGGAGAAACAATTTTCCCTAAATATATCCCAAATTTAAACCATAAAAAATTTAAAGGATTTAATATTTTTGAATTTATGGCTCCAAGTAATAAAAATAGTGTAGCAATTAATAATGACCAGTTTCTTAATTCTTCAGAATGTATTATTGGATAGATTCCTATTAAAAAAAATAAAGCTGCAAACACAAAACCGAATGATCTATTACTAGGTAATTTAATATTTTCCATAAATAACAAAATATTTTATTTTTTGATCCTAATTTATTCTTTTAATAAAGAAAACTTTCTTTCTTGATAAAATAATTTATTAATGTAAAACCATTAATTATCTAAGGGCCTGTAGCTCAGTTGGTTAGAGCAGTACACTCATAATGTATTGGTCCCAGGTTCGAGTCCTGGCGGGCCCACCAAAAATTTTACCTTTTATTAAACTCTTTTAAATTTTTAATAAGAGCATTAACATCTCCATTATTATTTGTAATTATGGAATTAAACTCTTCTTTTTGAGCTCTAGCTAAACTTACACCTTCAATTACTAAATCTCTTATTAGAGGTTTTGTAGTATCTTTGGTATATACTCTCCAGTCAATTGATATTTCTGGTCTATTAGAAGTTGCTAATAGCTTAGATTTAACAATTGTGTATTTTGCATTTTTTATCTCTTCAGAAATTACAACTATTCTTGCCTCTTTGTATTCGACTAATGTGTTAGAAAAATACTTGAGAAAATATGTTCTAAATATTTCTTTGTATTCATTTTTTTGTTCTTCGGTTAATCTTTTTCTATGTTTTCCTAACATGTAAAGACCTATTCCATCAATATCGGAGGAATTCTGTGCAATTTCAGTTAATTGCCGAATTTTTAAATCATTGGTTTCTTTACTAGACAAAATTTTCGACGCTTTTTCTGCAATATTGTTAATAAATTCAGATGAAGTGGCTCCATAAGAGTTTGTTGTAAAAATTAATAACGAAAATATTATAAATATAATTATATTTTTACTGGATATCTTCATAATGAACAATTTACTTATCTAGATCGTCCCAGTCACTATCATCCATTGTATCAGTTATAACGTTAAGATTTTTTATTTTTCTTTCTCTATCTTGTAAATACAAACTTCTTACCGTTGCATAAAAATCTAAAGAATTTTTTTCTAAACTGTCAAAAGATTCTAAATTTTTAGCTCTAAAATCTACACCTTCACCTAGTTTAGAAAAATAATAATCGGACTCTTTAAAATATTGTGTGTCATTTTTAACAGTTATATTGTACCACGCATCACCGCCTGTCATTGATACTAAGGATCCTACAGCATCTCTTACAGTTGATGGCCCGATAACTGGTAACACTAAATAACATCCTTCACCTATACCCATTGCGCCAAAAGTTTGACCAAAATCTTCTTTCTCTAATTTTTCGAAACCTAAAGCGTTAGCTGGATCAAATATTCCAACAATTCCAATTGTGGTGTTTATTATAAAACGAATTGAATTATTTCCTGCTGCCTTAAAGTCACCTTGTAATATATTATTTGGAATAGTAACTAAATTAGATATATTATTTAATGCATTGCTAGTTCCTGTCCTAACTGGAGAAGGCAATTTTCTATAGCCTGCTGCTACTGGCCTAAATAAAACTTTATCTAAAGCCATATTAAAAGCAAAAGTTGCTCGATTGAGTTTTTCAAAGCAGTCTTTAACTTCTCTCTCTTCACCATAAGAAAAAGATACAACTAAAAATTGTATTGCTAAAATAGATATAAATAATTTAAAACTCTTTATCATCTAAGCTTCTATAATCTATATTTTAGCAAAGTAAATTGATAATTTAAAGATCATAATATGATAAAAAATACCTTTAAATGAAGGAAATAGAACAATTTTACTCACTAAATTTTGACCAAAATAAGAGATCAAAAAGAAGTATTAAATATTTAGTTTTTCATTATACAGGAATGAAAACAGAGAAATCTGCAATTAAAAGATTAACAAATTTTAATTCTAAAGTAAGTTGTCATTATTTTATTAAAAAAAATGGATCAATAATTAATTTAGTTCCAGATCAATATATCTCATGGCATGCAGGAATTTCGTCTTGGAAAAAACTTAAAAATTTAAACAAATATTCAATTGGAATTGAAATTCATAATCCTGGCCACCAGCATGGATATAAAAAATTTAATAAAAAACAAATAAATTCTATCAAATTTTTGTCCTTAAAACTCGCAAAAAAGTATAACATAAGTAGAAAGCAATATTTAGGACATTCGGATATTTCTCCAGATAGAAAAAAAGATCCAGGTGAGAAATTTCCTTGGAAGTTATTATCTAAATACCATATTGGAGTTTGGCATACTGTTGAGAAAAAATTTTTAAATAAATGTAGATTTAAAAAAATTAATAAAATAGATAAAAAAATTTTTTTAAATTGCTTAGTAAAAATTGGCTACTTCTTTAAGACCAATAAAATTAATTCAATTTCACTTAATGTCAAAGCTTTTCAAAGAAGATTTAGACCTGAACTGATAAATGGAAAAATAGATCTTGAATGTTTGGAAATTGCAAAAAATTTAGTTAAATCAGGATTTAATTAGCATTGAAAAACGATAAAAATAATATAATTTTAAACTGCCAGATAAATGACTTATCACTTTATAAATTTATAAAGAGGAAAGTCCGGGCTTTACAAGGACACAGTGCCAGATAATACCTGGCGGGGGCGACCCTAGGGATAGTGCCACAGAAAATAAACCGCCTTATCAAGGCAAGGGTGAAAAGGTGTGGTAAG
>MDTG01250556.1_pt1 | contig 10423 bp, 11 predicted proteins | sample 811421 | NCBI WGS metagenome assembly MDTG01 (sample SAMN05326645, study PRJNA326480) | marine metagenome | isolation source: seawater | place: Pacific Ocean: South East | collected 2011
ACTTGCTGGAGATAGAGTAACTCTACTTCCTGGTGCAACTTCTGCAACTATTGGTCACCCTTCATTAGGTGGAGGTACATCTCAGACTACTGATGCTGTAGGTTTAGCAAATGCTGGTGACGTAACTGTTGCTGTATCTGCTACTTTAGTTAGTGGTACTCACTTCTTAGTGACTGATGCTAACGGAGTTAACAGTTATGCTACAACATTTGCTCAGATTTCTTCTGTAACTACTACAACAAGTCAATCTGCTGCAATAACTGATAGAACTGGATGGCTATAATATTATAGTTATTAAGTTTTATATAGAGAAATCTATAAAAAATTACCCTCTCCTAGTGAGAGGGTTTTTTTTTTATAATATATTTGCTTGGTAGATATGAATTTAAAAAATATACTTCCTAAGTTTTTTTCAGCATTATATTTTGTAATACTTTTTTTACCACCAATACCAGATTTAGTACTTGATATAAATACGTTTAGACTATACTTGTTTAGTATTATAAACACAATAGCATTAGCTTATATTCTTAGTGATGATTCTCTAAGTACAGCTTTATCAAAGGTTATAAAAGACAAGCTTTCTTTAATTATTTTAGCTTTTATATTTTGGGGCCTCCTATCTTATACTTACGCATTTAATAAAACTGAAGTTATAGTGAGAGTATTTACCTTTGTAAATTTTTATTTAACCTATGTAATAATTTCAGTTTTTATAAAGAATATTAGTTTCAAGGAAATAAGTTTTTTTGTCTCAGTAATTCTAATTGCTCAAGTATCTTTTTCATTATATGCTTTAGACGTTACTACCACACTTAGAGCATATGATTTTGATTTAAATTCTAAAATAATAGGGATTTTTCCTAACAGAAATATTACAGCTGCTCTTTATTTAGTCCAACTCCCATTTTTAATTTATCTAATAATGGAAGTTAAAAATAAATTTTACAAAATTGTTCTTTTCATTTTGAGTGTAGTTGTAGTATACATACTTTTTCTTCTTGCTTCAAGAACTTCATATGTTATAATGATAGGGTTACTGATACTAAATTTAATATTCTTTATCCTTTTTAAAGGAAAGTCAAAATCATTTATGAAAAGCTTTTTCGGAAATCTGACTCTAATAATTATATTAGGTTACATTACTACTTCTTTATTTTTAGGAAGTCAAAATACAGCTAATCCAGTAAATCGAGTTCAATCAATATTTGTTGAAGAAGAGTCATCTAGCACGAGAATAAGATATTATACTTTTGCAATAAAAGATTTTATTAGTAGCCCAATTATCGGTTATGGTCTAGGTAATTTTAAAATTATTTCAATCGAGAGGGACAAAGAAAATATAAGAAGTTATACTGTACCTTATGTAATGCATAATGATTTTCTTGAAGTTGCAGTTGAACTTGGAATTATTGGATTAAGTTTATTTTTATTGATATTTATATATCCAATTTATTTTCTATTAAAACGGATTAAAATCAAAAATTTAAAAACTGAACATTTAGTTTTGTTATCTATGCTTTTTATTTATGTTGTTGATTCTAATTTGAATTTCCCATTTACAAGAGCAGCTTCCTTATTATACTTAGCTCTTATTTTAGGTATGTTTAATAATTATCTAAACCCTTTAAGTGATGAAAATAATTAAACTATTATTAATTTCCATGAGCGTAATATCTATTTACGTCCACTATCTCAATAAGGAGTCAGCAGAACTACAATTTATTTTATACGAAGATATACGAAAAGGTATTTACGAGGAATCATCTACTGCTAAGTTTAATGTAGTAAATTTTGATTTTCCTAATCTGTCTTTAACATCTATTCCAGTTAAGTCTATGGCTGCTAAATATTATTTTTTAGGAGGACAATTTAATAAAGCATTAGAATATCTTGAAGAAAGTGACAGAGTAAATCCTTATTTAATGTATAGCGAATCAATTAGATCTGAAATATATCAATATCTAGATATAAAAGATAGTCTAATTTTTTATGCAGAGAAAGCTTTTACAGGCATACCAGATAATGACAAGCATTTCTTTATTTTAGCAAAGGCTTACGCACAAAATGGAAGATTTGAAGAAGTTGATTCAATCTTTAAAATTGTTGAAAAAAGAAAAAATCCTAGAATTTTGAATATTTATTTTTCAACATTATTGACAAATGAATCAAAAATATCAGATTATGCCAAAGGTGTTGCAAGAAATGCTCGTGCAGACTTCCCCACTGCTGAATTTCCCGAGATAGAACTTACCTCAAAATATATTTTTTTAGGAACGGAAAGGATTAATAAATCAATTGATAAAGATTTTGCCGCACAAAAAGCATTTAATGCTAAACTTTATGCTGAAGCTGCTAAACTTTATGCCGAAGCTTCAGATCTTAACCCAACTGATTATACACTTTTTGAAAATGCAGGTGTTAGCTATTACATGAACAACGAATATGATAAATCATTAGAATATCTAAATGTTGTTATTGATTCAATGAATCCTGGTTCAGGTAAATCAGAGTTTGTTGCTGCTAGTGTATACATTAAAAAAAATAATAGATCTAAAATTTGTCAGTATGCAAATTTAGCGGCTGCTCTTGATTACCCTGGCTCATATGGAATAATTTCGCAGTTTTGTAATAACTAAAAAATGATTAAAATAAAGTTCAATAAAAATTTATATGAATTTTATTTTGTATTTATATTACTTGCCGTATTTGCCCCTAAATTAAATGCTGTTGATAATGTAAGTTTAAGATGGCTAGCTGTTTCTGCTGTTAATGTTGCTTTTTTAAGCTATATATTAATTAATAAAGAGACATATTATATAAAGATTTCAAGTGTTTTAAAAATATTTACTTTTTTATTTTTCGTTTCTGCAATAAGTATCATAAACAGTGTGAATATAAATGAATCTTTAATTTCACTAAATAAAATATTTATAGTACTATCTACTATTGTTTGTGTCTCAATATTTAGTAATAAAGCAAAGTCTTTTCAAAATCTTACTTTTTTACTGTTTATCTCAGTTTTATTTGAATCTTCTTATGTGCTTTATGATTACATAACTAGTTCTGATTTGAATTTCACAGGAGTTTCTATGAATAGAAATATAAGTTCTTTTTCAATTTTAATTAAGCTTCCATTTTTTTTTTATTTATAAGTCTATAAATCAAAAACAGAATAAACCTTTAAGTTTAATTCTAGAAATTATTATCATTTCTTCAATTATAATTCTTGAAAGTAGGGCTGCTATTGTTGTTTTAATTATGATCTATTTATTAAAAACAGCATTTACTAAAGATAAATTAAAATCAATGATTACGCTGTTTATCTCAGTTTTATCTCTATTTATATACTATCCTTTTTCAAGGTTCTTGCAAAATAAATCTTTTGATGCAAATATTATACTTGATGAATCTGTAAATCTTAGATTAGACTTTTTTTCTACATCAATAGACCTTTTTTTAAATAATCCTATAACAGGAAATGGTATTGGGATGTGGAAAATATTTTCAAATCAAATGCAACTATCGCAAGTCCCATATTACGTTCATAATGATTTCTTACAGTTTTTAACTGAAACTGGAGTTATTGGTCTTATACTATATATATTCTTCTTTATTTCAATTTTTTATTTAATAACAAAAAATTGGAATAACAACTCAATTTATTTTCTAATTGCATTAATGATTTTTATAATTGATTCATTTATCAATTTTCCATTTCATCGACCTCAACAAATCATTATTTTTGTTTTAATAATTGGATTAGTAATAAATTTTTCAAGTTTTAATAACATTAATTTTAAGAAAAGTTATTTAATCCTAATGATCTTTCCTCTTTTATTCTCCAGTTATATATCTTTTAAAGAAGTAAAATCATCATTTCTTGAAAATAAACTTCGATTAGATTTAATGCAAAATAAGTATTCAATCAATGTCAACGATTTGAGTAAAATTGATTATAAATTTCCAAACCTATCATCAAACACTGTCCCATTTTCAAGTTACCTAGCTAGGTATTATATAAATAACAATGAATTTGAAACTGCAGACGGCTTAATAGAATACGGAATTAATTCAAACCCGTTTTTATCTTATACACAAGATTTAAAGTTACAGAGTTTATTGATGCAGAATAAATATATTCAAGCTTTAAGACAGGTCAAACTAATACTAAAAAAATCTAATGATTCAGAACTGTATTTTGACATCTTCTTTAACATCTGTTTATCTCTTAATTTAGAACAGGAATTAATAAATGCATATCCTTTAATAAATGATTCAAACAATGAAGCATTAATTGTTAAGTTTTTTACAAACTATTCTAGTCTTCAGAACTATGATAAAGAAATCTTCAAAGACTTAATTATTAAAGAAAGGATAAGGTATCCTGAAAATGATGATTTAAATCAATTATATAATAAAGTTAAATAGGCCCTGAATTATCAATATTAAAGTTGTCTGGGCAATAATTATTATAGTCACAACTTTGTAGTGTTTGTTTGTCTTTTTGTAAATAATATGATGTAGGTGTCTTCTGTCTGCCATAAAAGGAGATACTCCATTATATAATCTTATAAAAATAACTCTAGTAAAATCAATAATAGGATATGATAAAATAGATATTACAAATAAGATTTTATTTAAATCAAACTCAGGCTTTATAACATAATCATTGGATAAAATTTTCAACACATAGATGCTAACTAACCCTCCAATAAAAAGTGATCCAGAATCACCAAGAAAGACTTTAAAATCTTTTTTGTAATTAAAATATAAAAGAGGAGTTATAATTGACACCATTATTATAGATAAATTAGAAAGCCCTGTAGGGTTTTCTGCAAATAGCTCAAATAGTATAACAAAAAATATAAAAACAGAGACCGCAAGTCCATCAATTCCATCAATAAAATTGAGAGCATTAATTATCGAACATATAACTAAAATTGTTACACATTGAGCTAAAACTCTATTTATTTCATAAAGTCCTAAGATTCCATGAAAATTGTCAATTATAAGTCCATTATCAATTATTATTTTTGCAGCAATAATTTGAAAAATGAACTTTAATTTGAAATCAACACTATAAACATCATCATATACTCCAACTATACCTAATATTATTATTGGTATTAGTATGGAGTAATCATATAATTCAAATCCATTTATGTAAAATACAATAGAAGTTATTAATAAGGTTGATAACACAGCTACGCCTCCAGACCTGGTAGACACAACAGAATGAGAGGATCTATGATTTATTTTGTCTATATAATTGTTTTTGATAAATACTGATTGACTTATTTTTATTAGACATGAAGCCAGAAAAATTATTATTAAAACTGTTACAACATCAATCATATTGGGCAAAATTACCATAAAATATTTAATGTGAAGATTTAATTTTGATATTTACAAATAAACAAGTACTTTTGTTACTTGATATATGCTTGAAAACTTAATTACATCTAAAACCCGTTTGAGACTTTTAATCAAGTTTTTTATTTCACAGGCTAATAAAGGCCACTTAAATGGTTTAGCCTCAGAAATGGGTGAGTCAACTAATTCTATTCGAAAAGAGCTAAATCATCTTTTTGAAGCAGGATATTTAAATAAAAATAAGCAAGAAAATAAAGTTGAGTATAATGTCAACATCAAGCATCCTCTTTATAATACAATGAAAAAAGTAGTGATGAAACATTTAGGTTTAGAGGATATAGTTGAAACTGTTTTAGACAAGATGGGGAATGTTGAAGAAATTTTATTAATAGGAGATTATGCTAAAGGAGTTGATTCTGGAAATATTGAAATATTTCTTATTGGCAAGAACCTAAATATGGACTATATTGAAAACTTAGAAGTTAAAATAGAAAAACTAATTAATAGAAAAGTTACATTCTACCTTTCTTCAAAGTTTTCTTCATCACAAAAAAGTATTGAGCTGTACAAAAATATTTTAACATGAATTATATAGAAAAATCTGAAAGACCATGGGGAATGTATTATGTTATCCATGATGAGTTGAATTATAAACTTAAACGAATAGAGGTTAACACGGGCCAAAGGTTAAGCTATCAATATCATGAGAAAAGATCGGAATCTTGGACTATCATTGAGGGTTCAGGGATTTTAACACTAGAAGGAAAAAATATCGACTTAATCGCGGGAGACAACATTAAAATTCCAATAAAAGAAAAACATAGAATAACCAATAATGGATTGCAAAAATTAGTTTTTATAGAGGTACAAACGGGATCATATTTTGGAGAAGATGATATTATCAGAATTGAGGATGATTATAATAGAAAATGAAAAAAAACGCAATAATAGTATCGGGGTATTTTAATCCGCTTCATAAAGGACATATTCAATATTTTACAATGGCTAGAGGATTAGCAGATGAACTAATCGTGGTTGTTAATAATGATAAACAAAGATTACTAAAAGGAGCAAAAGAATTTATGTCTGAGGATGAGAGGTCTTTAATTGTGTCAAGCCTTAAAATAGTTGATAAGGTATACCTGTCAGTAGATGATGATAAAACAGTAATAAAGACAATTGAAATGATTTACAGTGAAATATCTGACTCATATAACTTGATTTTTGGAAACGGTGGAGATCAAAATAATTTAACAATACCTGAATCAGAGATCTGCAAAAAATTAGATATTAAACTTATTGATAATCTTGGAGAGAAAATACAATCTTCTTCTTGGCTTTTAAATAAAAAATAATGAAAGTAAAAACAATTTGTTGCATTGGTGCAGGTTATGTAGGAGGTCCAACAATGGCTGTAATTGCCCTAAAATGTCCACATATTAATGTGTATGTTGTAGATATAAATCAGACAAAAATTGATCTTTGGAATGACGAAAATTTAGACAATATTCCAGTTTATGAACCGGGTTTAAAAGAAATTGTGAGTAAGACTCGAAATAAAAATTTGTTTTTTTCTACTGATATTAACTTGGCAATCAACAAATCTGAAATGATTTTCCTTGCTGTCAATACACCTACAAAAACTTATGGAGAGGGAAAAGGAATGGCTGCTGATTTAACATATGTTGAGAACTGTGCAAAAACTATTGGTCAAGTAGCAACCTCAGATAAGGTAGTTGTTGAAAAATCGACATTACCAGTTAGAACTGCAGAGAAAATAAAGGAAATACTTTCTCTAAATGGAAAAGAAGGTGTGAACTTTGAAGTAATATCTAATCCCGAGTTTTTAGCAGAAGGGACTGCAATAAAAGATTTGTTTAAATCAGACAGAGTACTAATAGGTAGTGAACAGACAAAGTCTGGAAATGAAGCATCACAAGCCCTTGTCAATATTTATAAAAATTGGATTACCGAAGAGAAAATATTGACAACTAATGTATGGTCTTCAGAATTAACTAAGCTTGCTTCTAATGCAATGTTAGCTCAAAGAATTTCTTCAATTAATAGTCTGTCGGCCCTTTGTGAAAAGACAGGAGCTGATATAGATGAGGTATCAAATGCAATCGGTTATGATAAAAGAATTGGTAAAGAATTTTTAAAATCCTCTGTAGGTTTTGGTGGCTCATGCTTTCAAAAAGACATCTTAAATCTAGTTTATCTATCTAGATATTATGGTTTAAATGAGGTAGCAGATTACTGGCATCAAGTTATTAAGATTAATGATTACCAAAAAAACCGTTTTTCAAAAAAAATTATTGAAGAATTAAACGGAACTATTAAATCAAAAACAATAGGTATTTTAGGATGGGCTTTTAAAAAAGATACTAATGACTCAAGAGAATCAGCATCAATAAACGTCACAGATTATCTGTTAGATGAAGGAGCTGAAATCTATGTATATGACCCTAAAGTAGATAAAATAAAAATCATCAATGATCTAAAAAATTTATGGGAATCAAATAACGCTTCCAAATTTGAAATAGAATCTAAATTAAATAGAATCACCGTAACGCAAGATTATGAAGAGTGTTTTGATAGTTCATCTTGTATTGCAGTTCTAACAGAATGGGATGAGTTTGTCACTTATGATTGGAATTCTTTAATTCAGAATATGGAAAAGCAACATTTAATAATAGATGGAAGAAATATCCTAAATAAAGAGGAAATCGCTAAAGTCGCCAATAAATTTATTTCAATTGGAAAATAATAATTCAAAAATAGCTGTGATTGGTCTGGGATACGTTGGCCTTCCTTTGGCAGTACTTTTTTCAAAAAAATATAAGGTAATAGGATATGATATAGATATATCAAGAGTCGAAGAATTAAAGAATCTTAACGATAGAACAAATGAAGTTGACAGTATTAAATTAAAAAATACATTTTTAAATAATTTTGAGATTACAAGTAATCTTGATAAAATTTCAGATTGTAATATTTATATCATAACTGTGCCAACTCCTATAGATAAAAATAAAAAACCTGATTTATCATATCTATTAAACGCAACTAAAGAAACTGGAAAAAATCTATCAAAAGGAGATCTAGTCATATTTGAAAGTACTGTTTATCCGGGATGTACAGAAGAAGAATGTGTGCCAATACTTGAGAAAACAAGTAGTTTGACTTATAATAAAGATTTTTTCTGTGGGTATTCTCCTGAAAGAATTAATCCAGGTGATAAAAAAAACACAATTGAAAAAATAGTAAAAGTAACTTCAGGATCATCTAAATTTTCTGCAGATGTAGTTGATAAGTTATATAAATCTGTTATTACTGCAGGAACTCATAGAGCTCAATCAATTAAGGTTGCAGAAGCAAGTAAGGCCATTGAAAATGCACAAAGAGATTTAAACATTTCATTTGTAAATGAGTTATCAATAATTTTTGATAAAATGGGAATTGACACAACAGATGTTTTGGAGGCTGCATCAACAAAATGGAATTTTCTTAACTTTAGACCAGGTCTAGTAGGCGGACACTGTATTAGTGTAGACCCATATTATCTTACCCATAAAGCTGAATGCCTTGGATACAATCCTCAAGTTATTCTTTCAGGTAGAAAAGTAAATGAAAACATGGCAAAGTTTGTAGCGAATAAACTTTTATTAAAAATGAAGGAGAAATGTATAGAGATAAAAGATGCAGAAATTCTTATTTTAGGTATTACTTATAAAGAAAACTGCCCTGATACAAGAAATACAAAAATCCCAGAAGTTTATAATGTACTAAAAAAGAACGGCTCTAAAGTAAGTGTTTATGATCCATATGCATCAGATAAACAGGTTAAGAAAGATTATTCTATAAACCTAGTGAAAAATTTAAAAAAATATGATGGTATAATTTTAGCAGTAGCTCATAATAAATTTAAAAAATTAAATTTTGAGCAACTTTTGAAAGACTCAAAATCAGTTATATTTGATTTAAAATCAGTTCTAAAAAAAAGTAACGCAGATGTTAGATTATAAAAAAAGAATTGCAATAATAACCCCGGTTAATCACTTAGGAATTAAGGATTTGATAGAATCTAAAGGAGATATTACGTATTTAGAAAATTCTTGTATGAATGAAATAAGAAAGGTATTAATTGAAAAGTCAATTGATACAATTTTTTGTAATCCAAATAAACAAGATTATAAAATTGATAAAAATTTATTAGATGGAACTAATGTTTCATTAGTCAATACATGTTCAACAGGATTAAGTCATATTGATTTAGAGTATTGTAAAAAAAATGAAATAAAAATATATTCATTAACTAAAGACTACGAATTAATTAATGAGCTTCCCTCTACATCTGAACTCGCTTTTGGATTAATGTTAGATAGTTTGAGACATATCTCTAAAAGTAGAAGTCATGTTTTATCATATCAGTGGGATTATACAATGTTTTTAGGAAGACAAATTAAAGATTTAAAAATTGGAGTGATAGGTTTTGGAAGGCTTGGAAAAATGATGTTCAAATACTGTAAAGCTTTCGAAGCTGATGTAGAAGTATACGATCCTTTTGTGCCTGGATATGATCGAATTAACTTAGTTGACTTTATTAAAGATAAAGATGTAATAAGCTTGCATGTTCACTTGAATGAAGATACTAGAAATTTAATTGACAGAAAAGCTTTAAATAATTGTAAGAAATCTTTAGTTATAATCAATACATCTAGGGGAGGATTAGTTGATGAGCAAAACGTAATTAATATGCTAGATAAAAATTTAATAGGAGGATATTCAACAGATGTTTTAGTAAATGAAAATGATTCAATAAAAAATTCAAAACTTATTTCGAAAATGAAAGATGATCCAAGAATAATTATTACTCCTCATGTTGGAGGCATGACTATTGAAGGTCAAACAAAAGCATATAAATGGGCAATAAATAAATTATGAAAATACTAGTTATAATTCCAGCAAAACTTGATTCAAAAAGATTGTTTCAAAAAAACTTATCAAAGTTAAATGGTAAGACATTAGTAGAACATTCTATTGATTA
>MDTG01272928.1_pt1 | contig 10423 bp, 8 predicted proteins | sample 811421 | NCBI WGS metagenome assembly MDTG01 (sample SAMN05326645, study PRJNA326480) | marine metagenome | isolation source: seawater | place: Pacific Ocean: South East | collected 2011
TAAAAATAAAAAATATAAAAGCATCATCCGAGTTCACTTTTGGATTAATACTTTCATCATTTAGAAATTTAATTCAAGGTAATGAGGTTGTAAAAAGTGGAAACTGGAGAAATCATGAAGATTTTGTAAGGGGCAATGAACTTCATAAAAAAAATATAGGAATAGTCGGATTTGGAAGAATAGGAAAAAACTTATTTAATTATTCCAAGGCTTTTGGAATGAAAGTAAGAGTTTTTGACCCGTATGAGCTCAAAAAACTTAAAAAATTAAATATTGGATCAAGTTTAAATAACTTACTAAAATTATCAGATGTTGTTGCTGTTTGTGTACATTTGAACGATAAAACAAAAAATATGTGCAATCATTCATTTTTTTCAAAAATGAAGAAAAATTCAATTTTTATTAATACATCCCGAGGAGAAATTTTAGATGAAAACTCTCTTGTAAGACATCTTAGGTCAAAAAAAATTAAATCAGCTGCAGTTGATGTGATTCAAGGAGAGCAAAAAAAAGATATTACTTATAACAAACTATATTTATATTCTAAGCAAAATGATAATTTGATTATTACACCCCACATGGCTGGATTAACTTACGAGTCAGAAAGGCTAGCAGCAGACATTACTTTAAAGAAGTTAAAAAATTTTTTTAGAGGTGAAAATAAAAAATAATGAATTTTTTTGAATTATTAAAAAAGGTATTCAATTTATTAAGTCAAAGGGAAAGAACAAAAAGTATTTTTTTAATTCTATTTGTATTAGTAGGAGTTATTTTAGAGAGCATAGGCGTCGTGATGATTTTGCCAATAACAAGTTTATTTATAGGATCAGAAATTCCTACTGAATTTAAGTTTTTTGAAAATTTTTTAGAGGATATAAAATTGACTGAAAATTTACTAATTGTTGGAATGGTAGTTGTTGTCACTGTATATATTATTAAAAATTTATATTTATTATTATTACATTATTATCAAATTAAATTTACTCAAAAAATTTCACTGAGACTTTCCAATAATCTTTTTCAAAAATATATAAATTCTCAATATAGTTTTTATCTTAATTCAAACACATCGATATTAATCAGAAATTTACAAGAGGCCGGATCATTTGAGTCTATTTATAGAAGAATAATTTCCTTAGTTACAGAATTAATTGTAACTTTAACTTTTTTGATAATTTTTTTAATAATAGATTTTAAAACTACTATAAATATATTTTTCATCTTTGTGGTTGCTGGTAGTTTATTTGTTTTATTTTTTAAAAATAAGATACCATTATGGGGCCAAACACGTTTTGAAATGACTGGTAAATATTTAAAAACAATAAATCAAGGGTTAAATGGCATTAAGGAAATTATATTTAGTAATGGACAGAATCTTTTTATCAGAAAGGCCAACAAAATAAGGAAAAAATTTTTAAATACCCTACTTAAAATTGCAGTAGTGGATTTTATTCCGAGAGTACTAATCGAAGTTTTGATAATAGTAAGTGTAGTTATCACAGTTTTAAACCTTTCTCTAGCTGGTGAAAGTTATGAATATATTGTCCCTTTATTAGCTATATATGTTGCAGCGGCTTTTAGACTAGCCCCAGCATGTAATAAAATTATAAATCACGTCCAAAGTTTAAAATTTACACATGCTACTATTGCAAACTTACACGAGCAACTTAATCTTTTGGAAAACGAACAATTTATTAATAATTATGGAGAAACAAAAAAAACTGAATTTAATAAAAACATTGTTTTTAATAATGTATCATTCTCATTTAAAGACAGATCACAAATTTATTCTAACCTTAATGTTAAATTTTATAAAAATAAAATATATGGACTTAAAGGAAATAGTGGGTCTGGAAAAAGTACATTTATAAATTTACTTACTGGTTTGCTTAAACCTTCTTCAGGGGATATTTTGGTAGATGGTAATTCTATTAATCAAAATGTACATTCTTGGCAAAATAATATTGCTTATGTGCCACAAGATTTATTTTTACTTGATGATACAATATTAAACAATGTTGCTTTTGGAAAAAATATAGAGGACATAAACAAGGATTTAGCTCAAAAAGTTTTAAATCAAGTCGGATTAAAAAAATTCTTAGATGGATCTAAAGATGGAATAAACACACTAGTAGGTGAAAAAGGTGTAAAAATTTCAGGAGGACAAAAACAAAGAATTGGATTAGCAAGAGCTCTCTATAAATGCCCAAAGATACTAGTTTTAGATGAGGCTACGAATTCATTAGATAAAGATACAGAACAGAGTATTTTAAAATTATTGAAAGATTTGAGTGATATGACGATCTTTTCGGTTAGTCACCAAACAGCACCTTTTTACATATGTGATGAAGTATTTGAAATAAAAGATAAACAAATTTTTAAGATTTAAGCTGAGTGAAAGAAAATTTATTAGTAACAACTTCTTTAGAGAAAACTTGGAAAAAAAATAAAGATATTTTTTTTTTAGGTGAGTGGTGTAAACAATTAAATCGGAAATCTTATTGGGAAACATTAAACTCTAAAACCTTTAAGTATCATTGGAATGATAGAAATAAGTTAGAAAAAGACTACCTATACTCAAAAAAAATATATTCAAAGTTGATAAATGAAATAGCAGAAGATTTAAATAATTATCACAAAATTTCTCATAGTAATAGATACTGGAAAATAATAATTGGTCCCTGGCTATTAAGTTTCATACAAATAATTTTGGAAAGATATGAAAATTTAAAACAAATTGAAAACTATAATGAAAAATTTGAGACTATAATTTTAAATATTAAAAGAGATGTTGTTCTACCAAAAAGTTATGAGACATATTCAAGATTAATTATGACTGATACATGGAATCATTTCATATTTAGTGAAATTATAAAAAATAGTGAAATAAAAAAAAAAATTTCTATTGAAGAAAAAGAATTCAAGGATGATGAAAATTATCAAGAATACCTCAGAGACAAACATTACTCTGGTAAAAAAAAGATTTATTCATCTTTTTTGAATATTTTTAAAACCAAAGTCAAAAATGAAAAATTTTTAATTTCTGAAAGTTACCTTGGAGTTTATGATGAAATAAAATTAAATATTAGACTTAAATGTCTTCCAAAATTTCTTAATTTTGATTTACCAAAAAACGGCTCATTAAAATGGTTTGAAAGAGAAAATTTTATTTTAAAAAATTTTAAGCACAATAATGAATTTGAAAAAATTTTGAAAAATTTAATTAAGATACAATTACCTGTTTCATATTTTGAAAACTTCAAAGAAATAAGAAACTATATTGATAAAATTAATTGGCCGGCTAAACCAGAAACAATTTTTACATCTCATTTTCTTCAAAAAACAACCCAATCCTTTTATACTGCTGAAAAAATTGAAAAAAATCATACCAGACTAATTATTGGTCAACATGGAGGTGTTTACGGACAATACTCTTTTTCTACTATTCAAGATTATGAAATAGATGTTTGTGATAAATTTTTATCTTGGGGCTGGAAAGATAAAAAAAATCCAAAAATAACTCCATTTGGTATTATTAAGAATATTCCAAAAGTTAAATATAAAAAAAATAAAAATAAAATTCTACTTATACTAAGAAGCCAGTCAAGGTATACTCATAGAATAAATTCTCTAACTGGATCTTTTCAACTTTATAAATATTTTATTGATTGTTTTGATTTCTGTAAAAAATTAAGTAAAAAAATTCAACATAAAAATTTAATTGTAAGATTACATGCAAGAAGATTTTGGGACGAAGGACTTTTTCTCAAAGATGAATTGCCTCATATTCAGATAGATGAAGGATATAAAAAAATATATAAATTAATATTTAATTCAAAATTGGTGGTTCATTCATATATTGGGACAGGCTATTTAGAAACATTATCTATGAATTTTCCAACAATTATTTTTTTTGATACAAAAACCTGTTCATTAACCGAGGAAACATTAAATGACCTTAAAGTGCTTTCTAAAGTAAATATATTTCATTTTAATTATGAGTCTGCCTCTCATTTTATTAATGAAAATTATGAAAATATTGATGATTGGTGGGAAAGTGATAAAACTCAGGAGGCCATTAAGTTTTTTTGTAAAAAATACGCAGTGCTTAAAGATTATAAGTTAAATGAACTCGCAAAAATTATTAAAAATGAAAAAAATTAATTTAATTATTTTTAAAGGCGATATATGTATTTAGTAACAGGTTGTGCAGGTTTTATTGGATTTCATTTTTCTTTGCTACTTTTGAAAAAAGGTAAAAAAGTCATTGGTATAGATAATATCAATAATTATTATGATCAAAAACTTAAAAGAGATAGATTAAAAATTTTAAAAAAATATAAGAATTTTTTATTTTTCAAAATTGACATTAAAAATAACAAAAAATTAGCAAATGTTTTCAAAAAGCATAAAATTAGTTACGTAATAAATCTTGCAGCACAAGCAGGTGTTAGATATTCAGTTACAAACCCTGAAAAGTATATTGAGACAAATATTAATGGTTTTTTTAATATTATAAATCTTTCACAAAAAAAAAATATTAAACATTTTTTATACGCTAGTACTAGTAGTGTTTATGGCAATAACGAAAAATATCCTCTCAAGGAGGATTTTTCATCAAGTCACCCTGCCCAAATATATGCAGCTACCAAAAAAAGTAATGAGATGATTGCCCACTCATATAGTAGTATTTTTAATTTACCAACGACTGGATTACGATTTTTTACTGTTTATGGACCATGGGGACGACCAGATATGGCATTATTTAAATTTACAAAAAATATTCTTAAAAAAAAAAAGATTGAACTATATAATCGAGGCCACCACGTAAGAGATTTTACCTATATAGACGATATTGTTAAAAGTATTTATTTATCTTTAAAAAAAATTCCAAAAAAAAATAAATTTTATGATTTAAAAAAAATGAATCCAAAAAATAGTTACTGTCCTTTTCGAATATTAAATATTGGAGGAAATCAGTCAGTTAAATTAAAAAAGTTTGTGGAAATAATTGAAAAAAATATTGGTATTAAAAGTAAAAAAAAATATTTGCCTATGCAATTGGGTGATATTTATAAAACTCAAGCAAGTACAGAATGGGTTAATACAAATATAAAATTTATTCCTAAAATTAGAATTGGCGAAGGAATAAAAAAGTTTTTAGATTGGTATTTCGATTATTATAAAATTAAAAAATAAAAAAGTGAATAATAAAAAATATATTTCCAAACTTAGATCATTTTTTTATGATGATTTAAAAGATTTAAAAAACATAAAAATCTTAGAATTTGGAGTTAGAGAGGGAAATTCTACAAATTTTTTTTTAGAACTATGTAATCAAAATAATGGAAAATTGTATTCTGTAGATATTAATGATTGTTCACATTTATTTAAAAATGAAAAATGGAAGTTTATTCATTCCTCAGATGATAATTTTACAAAGGTTATCAATGAGTCTGAAAAAGAATTTGATTTGATTTTTATTGATAGTTTTCACGATCCAGATCATGTTAAAAAACTTATTTTTTATTATTTTCAGTTTTTAAAAAAAAATGGAATTATGATAATTGATGATATTTCATGGCTCCCATATTCAAAAAATAATTATAGAGATCATTTTCATACAGAGATTATAAATAGAGATACTTTCACAGAGATTCTAAACATTTTGTCTAATAATAGACAAATTATAGAAGTTTATTTCTCTTTTAATGACTCTGGTTTGGCTAAGATAGTTAAGCGAAGTGAAGAGCCTTTAAAATATGGTAAAAATCTAATTAATAGATCGTTTTCTGTAAAAAATATAATTAAGAAAATTTTAAAAAAGATAAGATGAAAAAATTCATAAAAAAAGTAATTTATCAAAGATTTTATAAACCAATTATAGAAAAAAAAATAAATTTACCAAAATCAAAATTTTATTTTAAAAAATTTGGAAATTTAAATCCTGATAAAATATTTTATGTTATTCAGAGAACACCAGGTTTTGGTTTATTTTCAAATTTATCTTTTGTTTTAAACCATATTAAAATTGCAAAAAATTTTGGATTTATTCCTATAATTGATATGGAAAATTTTCCATCTATTTACAATGAAAAAAAAAAGATACTAAACACCTTAAATTCCTGGGAATATTACTTTGAACAAATATCAAATAATACTTTAGATGAAGTTTACAAATCTAAAAATGTAATTTTAACAGAAAATAATTTTTATTCCAAAGATGAGGATTTTTTTGCTAACATAACAGAATCAAAAGATTTAGTTAAAATTTTAAGAAATTATATAAGACTTAAAAACTCAAAGTATAAACTTTTGAATCATTTGAAAAAAAAATTTATTGATAACAAAAAAACTTTGGGTGTACATTTTAGAGGCACAACCTATAAAACAGCTGGAGTAGTCTTTGCGGCAACAATTAATCAAATGATTAATAAAATTAATAAAATTTTAGAGGAAAATAAATATGATAAAATTTTTTTAGTAACAGAAGATCTTAAAAATTTTAATTCAATTATAAATTATTTTGGTGATAAAGTTATGTTCTTAAATACATCCTTAAGAGGTAATTCGGATTTAGAGGTTTGGGATAATTATTCTCGAAATCGACATAGATACAAACTTGGACGAGATATTCTTTTAGAAACTTATTTATTATCATACTGTGAGGGTTATCTTGATATTGACACAAATCCAAGGGAAATTGCTCATGCTCTTAATCTCAATACAAATCAAAAAAGATATACAATAGATAATGGACATAACAAAAGTTGGCCTATTTTTAATCACATCAAATATTCTTGGTATATAAGAAATTTTTTACCAGAAAGATTTGGAGGTTTCCTTAATAACTCAAAACCAGGTAAAAAAAAATTTAAATGAAATTAAAGAATAAAATTGAAAAAAAAAAAATTCCTAAAATTTCAATTATAACACCTGTCTTAAATGGTGATAAATATTTGGAAAAATGTATAAAAAGTGTAGTTAAACAGAGTTACCCTAAAAAAAAAATTGAACATATTATTATTGATGGAGGATCATCAGATAATTCTATTAAGATTATAAAAAAATATAAAAAACATATCAAATATTGGCATTCAAAAAAAGATAGAGGACTATACGATGCAATGAATATTGGCTTAAAAAAAAGCAGAGGAGAAATTGTCGGAATTTTAAATTCCGATGATTTTTTTTATAAAAATACTTTTAAAACTGTTGCAAAATATTTTAATAATTCAAAAATTGATTTTTTGTTTGGAAGTGTTCTTAAACAAAGAATCTTTCACAATTTTTTCCCTGAGAAGTTGTGGTACACATTTAATATTTACCCATCTCATTCTGTAAGCTTTTTTATTTCAAAAAATGCTCAAAAAAAAATTGGTTATTATGATCTCAAATTTAAATATTCAGCTGATAGAGACTTGATATATAGAATGATAAAAAAGTTTAATCTTTTAGGGCTCCCAACAAAAAAAAAAGAAGTTTTTGGAAAATTCAATCTTTATGGGATTTCCTCACAGATATCCTTTTTAACCAAGCTATTTGAAGAAAGTAGAATAAGAATAAATAATAATCAAAATTTTTTTCAAGTAGTTTTAATATCAACTATTTATTTCTTTTACTTCATTTTAGTAAAAAATTTTAAAAAGATTTAAATTTAATGAAAATCGCATTTATACCTTCAACATTTTTACCTTGGGTTGGTGGAGCTGAAATTCAAACCCACAATACAGCGAATAAATTGGTAGAATTAGGCAATGATGTAGACATTTTATTATTAAATAATGAGAACATTAAAAATAGAAAATATAACATTATAAAATTAAATAAATTCTTAATTAATATAGTGTATTTAGCAAAGTATTATTTAAATGTTGATTTAGGTTTTTTACTGAAAATTTATTTTAAAAAAGTTTGCTCAAATAAGAATTATAAAGCTTGGCATTTTCACTCAGTAAACTTCAAAACATTACTGTATGTAAAACCCCTTAAAGAATTAGGCCAAAATATAATAATAACGTTTCAAGGTGCCGATATTCAAAAAGATAAAAATATTTTATATGGATATCGTTTTGATCAAAAATATGAAAACTTGTTAATTAAAAGTTTAAAGCTTATTGATAAAGTTTATGCTATTTCCGACGATGTTAAAAATGAATTGATATCATTAAATTTTACTAAAAGTAAAATTGTAAAAATTCCAAATTCGATTGAAGTTAAAAAGTTTTTAGAATTTGATGTGATAAGAAAAAAAGATGATACAATTAATTTTATTACTGTAGCAAGGTATTATGAAAAAAAAAAAGGTCTAGATTTAATTGAAAGTGTTTCCAAAAAATTAATAGAAAAAAAGATTAATTTTAAATGGACCTTAGTTGGAAGGGATTCAAAAAACTTATTGGAAAAAGACTTTATTTTAAAAAATAAGAATTATTTTAACATTGAAAATGAAATAAGTAATTATGATGAAATTTATTTTCCACATTCAAGATTAATTAAAATGTATAAATTAAATGATGCATATATTAATCTTGCCCGAATCGAGTCTTTTGGTATTACAATAATTGAGGCTATAGCGGCTGGATTACCGGTGATAAGTTTTAATACCAAAGGAGCAAATGAGCTGGTAGTCAATGATGAAAATGGTGTGTTAATTGAAGATTATAATCCTGATAAAATGGCTGAAGTGATAATTTTAAAAATAAAAGAAAAGTATTTCAATAAGAAGATAAATTATGAAAAAATTGAAAAATTTGATCTAACTTATAATTCTAAGCTAACTCAAGATAATTATTAGCTGATGTCTAAAATAAATTTGATTATTTTTCACCCTTACTCAAATATTGGAGGAGCCGATTTATCACTGTCTAAACTTATAAATAATTTAGATCATCAAAAATATAAAATTGAGTTTATATGCCTAAATAAGCAAAAGATAAAAAGATATTTAAAAAAAAATATAAAAATACATATTATCAAATCTTCAAAAGTTATATTTTCAATTTTTAAGATAAGAAAAATAATAAAAGAAAATTCAAAACTGAAATATAAAAAAACTATTTTTTTTTCAAATCAAAATTATGTAAATATAATTTCATATTTGATAACACTTGGTTTTGGTAATAATTTAAAGAATATAGTTGCTGAAAGAAATCATATATCTGAACTTTACAATTTTTATAATATTAAAGATTTTATAATTAAAAATATAATTAGGAATTTAATGAAATTAATTTATGGTCAATTTGATGCTATAGTTGGAAATTCAAAAGAATTGTCAAAAGATTTGAACAGGTATATTAGTCTTAAAGTTCTGACTATACAAAATCCCTTGCCACAACATCAATTAAAGACAAAACTATTCAAAAAAGAAAAAGGAAGGATCCTAAATATAGGAAGACTGGAAAAGCAAAAAGATCAAATTACGTTAATTAAAGCAATGAATCTTTTGAGCAAATATAGAGATTTCCAACTTACAATTATTGGTGATGGATCTGAATATCAAAATTTAATTAATATAATTTCAAAATTTAAGCTTAATAAAAATATTAAAATTTTAAGAAAAATAACAAACCCAAAAAAATTCTTTTTAAAAAATGATCTATTTATTTCTACCTCAATTTACGAAGGTTTCCCAAATGTTATTGCAGAAAGTATTTCTTTCAATGTCCCTGTAATATCGTCTAATTGTAAGTCTGGACCAAGAGAAATATTGATGACTACAAGAGGGCCTGATATTTTTTCAATGGGTAATCATGAAGAGCTTTCTAGAAAAATATTAAATCATTTCAATAATCCTTCTATATTAAACAAAAAATGCCTTAAAATTAAAAAAAAACTTAAAAGTCTAAATTTAAAAAATTATATAAAAAAATATGATAAATTGTTTACAAAAATTTGATTAATTATATATAAGCAACCTGATTAAATATTAAAATATGTATTGGCCATTACAAGAAAATTTTTTAGACCAAAAATCAAAAAATCAATTAGTAAATTTTATAAAAAAAAATTCAAGATTCACTCAATTTAAAAAGGTTAAAGAATTTGAAAACAAATTTTCAAAATGGAATGGAAGTAAATATTCAGTATTTGTAAATTCAGGAAGTTCAGCTAATCTATTAATAGTTCAATGTGGCAAAGAACTATATAATTGGCAAGATAATGATGAAATTATAGTTCCCGCAGTTACCTGGCCCACCACAATTACGCCTGTTATTCAATCAGGTTTGAAACCTGTTTTCGTAGATGTAAATTTAAATGATTTTTCTTATGATTATAGAAAATTACAATCAGCAATCTCAAGAAAAACTAAAGCTATTTTTATAGCTCATTTAATTGGATTTCCTTCAAATATTCAAAAAATAAAAAAGATAATTGGTAAAAGAAAAATTGTAGTACTTGAAGATTGTTGTGAGTCTCA
>MDTG01041451.1_pt1 | contig 10422 bp, 13 predicted proteins | sample 811421 | NCBI WGS metagenome assembly MDTG01 (sample SAMN05326645, study PRJNA326480) | marine metagenome | isolation source: seawater | place: Pacific Ocean: South East | collected 2011
AGGTAATTCAGGGAATATTATCCCTTGAAATATCTCTAGGGATAGCATATATTCTCTGTATGTCTGAAATCGTATTTAAATATAGATTTGATAAACCATTTATTCCAAACTCGGAATTGCTGAAGTTATTCTCTTTGAGTGAAAGAACATTGAGAAGATGGCGAGAAGAGTGGGTGAGTAAAGGCAAAGCCCTTGAAGAGATGGGTTGTTTCCAAATAGCACAAACAAGAGAGCTAATGTGGGAACCAGTAAAATTTATCAACTGGTTATGTGCAAATAAGATTAAGGCAAACGTTAAGTACAATTATGAGGCTTCAGATAAAGAAGAAGCTGAAAATAACTTAATGTTTTTTGTCAAAAATAACTTGGAAAAAGGAGGAAATTACTATGGCAAATAATAGATACGAAACAGCTTTTGGGGAAGCTTTATATCCTCATTTATCTAAACCTGATTATAAGTTTAGACCTGAAGGTTTATATCATACGGAACTTTTGGTTGATGAAAAAGAAGCACAAAAGGACATTGATGTAATCAATAAATCAATAGAGTTAAAACTTCAGGAATTCAAAAAGGAAAACCCTGGGAAGAAACCTTTAATGGCACCAAAGCCATATAAGACACACCAGGAGGACCCAACTATACCTGAAGGCAAGATTAAGTTTAACTTCAAGATGAAAGCTAGTGGGATTAACTCAAAGACAAAAGAACCTTTTGAACAAAAACCAAACTTATATGATTTTAAGTTGGACCCAATTCCAACAGAGAAAAATATATGGAGTGAAAGTGTAATCAGGGTTCAGTATGAGCCTTTTGGTTATTACGTTGCTTCAACTGGTTTAGGTTGCACCTTAAGATTAAAAGGAGTGCAAGTTAAGACACTTGTTGAGGGCCAAACTCAAGACATAGGGTTTACCAAGGTTGAGCCTGGTGAAAACCGAGTGGCAACCGAGGAGGCAAACTACTAATGCCTAAACTTAATATTGCACCTTGGGATAGAGAAGAGATTGAAGCTCACGAAGAATTAGGACCAAATAATCCTGAAGCTCGTGAGTTAGTTAATGCAATCAACAAAACAATTAATGAAGACGTCCTTTATTATTATTGTGATTGTTGCAGAGATAATCTTGATTGTGATGAAACGAATTCAGTTGGAGTTGGTAAAGACTTATTTGGAAAATATGGCTTTGCTACGATTGATATAAACGGAAAAAAATACTTTGTTCAAATTAGAGATAGCGAGAAGTTTGCCAAAGTATCCAAACAAAAAAACCTTACGGCTCTTCGCAGTCAGGAGGATAGCTTAAATTAATAGGAGTATAAGCAATATGAAAATACAAAACATAGAGAAGAGAATGGAGGGAAGAGGTGATGGTAAAGTCAAAGAAGAGTTGATGAAACTAGCCTCGGAAACACCTGAAGAAGAGGCTCAAATGATGTTGGATATGGAAGTCCTTCAGATGTTTAAAGAGTGGCAGAAAAAGAATAAAGGTGGTTTTGATGACTTCCTTGATGACCCTGAAGTTAAAATCCAAAGAATAAATCTTGAGGGAGGAGGGTCAGTTGACTTTTCCGGTTATTCTATCCAAGACCTGAAAGCTATGTTTAGAAGTGAAGTTGGAAGAAATCCTAAATCACCTCAAGAACTTGTAATAGTTGTTAAGAGATTATTAAAAGGCCAAGATAAAGATGGTGCTGATTTTAACACCGGAGGTTTAGTTAGTACCTACAAACAAGGATTGAGAAAACCTTAATGGCTTATTATTTTGGAAAGTTTTATCCTCAACGTCCTCACAGATATGCTGAATATATGCTGAAGGATTTTAAACCTTTTGTGAAGTATTGGGTTGAGAAGGACCAAAAGTTAATCAATGAAACCCTGAAGTTTATTATGAGGGAGGAACCTGATTTACCCAAAGGATTAATTTATAGCCGACTTATATTTCACTTGCTTTGTTGGAGTGTTGGTTATGACAGAAAAAGGACATTAAATTAATGAGGAAGAAGCAACCAATTAAACCAACTTATTACTTTGATACACCCAAAGGAATAGATGAATTTACTAAAGCTTTATACGAAGACGGCAATATGACTGAAGAAGAATTTAAGAAAATGAATAGAGATACCAAAGTTGCTATGCTTAAAGATGAGTATAGTAAACTTAAACCATATAGAGCTGATGACCCTAGCTCATACCCTTCAAATGAAGAGCAACGTCAGAGATTATTTAATATTTCAAGTTTAGAAAAAAGCCTTGGCATAAAAGGGGATAACTTCACCAGGTTTACAAAGACTGGTGCAATACCTTATGACAAGAGCAAGAAGAAACCTGACTTGTGGCAAGACGTTATTTACAAATCTATGAACCCAATAGAACGAGGCCAATGGAATAAAGAACAAAGAAAAAAAGGTTTTGATGGCAAGACTGGAAAGCTCTTACCCAAGGTTAAGCCTGAAGTTAAACCTGAAGGACCTTTTATTTATGATGGTGCTTCCAACACTATTAAATCAGAGAAACAATTAAAGACAGAATTTCAGAATACTCCGGTGAAAGTATATAGAAAAGAAACTCCTCCAGTTTCACCAGTGAGTACAATTCCTACAAATACTGGGGGAGTTAACCTAGGGTTTAGCCCTGGGGTAGACAATGTGTATAACCAAATGGTTATCAAAAAGAGTGAGCCAAGTGTTAACCAAATAATTAAGAAAAACATAGAAGCTAAAGACAAGGCCTTCCTGAAGTCAATGGGAGGGAAACCTGGAGGCATTATGAATATGGATTTAATTTTAGGTTTTGACGAGGATTTTTTTAGAAAGAATAAAGGATAGAAAGATGGCAAATAAATATAAATTCAAAAGCATATCTTTAAATAACGATATTATGGAAAAAGTTGAGAACTTATCCAATAAGTTAGTGTCAGGTAAAAAGCTTTCTAATGCGAAGACCATAAGATTTTGTGTTCAGGTAGTAGACAGAATAAGCCAACCGAAGATTGTGCAAACGGAGGCTTATGAAAGAACCAATCATAAAACGTAAACACAAATCTAAAAATATATTCAAAGAAGAAGTCCGTAAGATACCAGTCAAAGATAGACCTAATATAAAATTATCTACAATCAAAGGTAATGGACCAAATGGTCAACTTACGGCTAGACAGATTGACCATCTAATCAAAGCCTACAATATGCAACAAATAGTATGGCTTGAGAATACCAATGAACGACTATGGGAAACCCTGAAGTTTCAACAAAGAAAAATCCTTCATTATGAAGAGAGCATAGAGTTTATGCTTACAGAGTTTGAATTAAACACAGAAGATTTAACCAAGAAATATTATGAAGTTATCAGGTCCTATAATGCTTTAGTTGAGTTTAATAAATTAGCTGAAGAGCTTGGTGTTGATATGGACAAACACCGAATGCAATTACCTGAAAATCAAAAATATATGAAGGCCAAAGATTACGACTTTGTGGCCAAACAAGAAGTTTTAGAAAGTGGAAAGATAAGAAACGTACTTCAACTTAAACCAAAGCCTCACTTAAGAGAGCAGTTTAAGAAGGAGTGGGAAGAAAGAAGGAGGAAGATAGAGGAGGGAAAAAACAAAAACAAATAAGGAGTTATTATTATGACATTTACAGAAACATTTAAGAAGGTATTTGAGGGTGATAAGTTTATGCACGTTAAGATTAAGAGTATAGACCCTCAAACGAATAAGAAGATAGCAACAGAGGTAAAAGAACCAATTAACTTTGAGAAGCATTTATCAGAAGAAATAATCTCTGGAATATCACCAGTAGATTTAGAGAAGAAAGCTTGTCAGTGGGTTGGTTGGGATATTGATGACGACAAAGTAAGTAAAGAAGATATTTGTAGAAGTAGTTATGTAATTGACCCAACATTATTTCCATTTCAATCCACAAATAAAAGATGGCACCTATATAAATTTTTAGATACTTGGACCCCAGTAGAACAAGCTTTTGAAATTAGAACTCAATATATAAAGAAGTTTAAAAATCTTGGCTGGGTTGTTGATGAGAATAAGTGTTTACCAAATAGTTGGAACTTTGAAACTGGAAGACCTGGTGCAGTTTTATTTTTACCAACATACAACAATCACAAAGTTTGTTATTCACCAAAAGGAACACCACTTACAAAAGAACAATGGCAGTTAAGAGTTAGATATAGAACACACCCTCTATTAGTTGGTGCAATAGGTTTAACTTCAGGTCAAGTAGATGGTGGAAGGGCCAAAGCTTTATTCTTCCTGGGTTTATATTTGAGATATGTAAAGATACCAGGGTTGAGATTAGAAGATATTAATGAGAAGTTTTTTAGTAAAGCTGAAGACCCAAAAGAAGTTGACCACGTCTTAAACGATAGTTTAGCAAAAGAAAAATACTCCGGTAAAGAAGGTCTAAAACATTTAATCCATAACTACTCAAAATATACTGAAGCATTAACTAACGTTAAACTTCCATTACCCAAAGCATTAATGGAACTTGAAGACGCAGAAGAGATACTTGATAGCTTTGAAGATGTTGAGCCTGAAGATGAAAAACTAATGTTCTTCAGGAATGTAATCTACATTAAAGAAGACGATAGATACTGGGATTTAAGGACCAATAGAAAATATAAAGAGAATGCTATTAACGTTGATTATGGAAAACTATGGAAGAAGAATACTCCTACTTATCACTTTGCTAGAACTCCAATTAGAAAAGTTGTTGAAACAAGAGTTTATAGACCGGATAAGTATGAGAAAGATAGACCACCAATATTCAAAGATGATGAAGGCCAACTCCATCTAAATTCATATAGACCTGGAGGAGTTGAGCCGGTTGACCCTCAAACGAATATGGACACACAATTACAACTTAAACAATTCAAAGAGTTGATGGAGTATCTTTACCCTGAACAAGAAGAAAGAAATTGGGTATTAGATTTTTACTCAACTTTATTTCAACACCCAGGAAGGAAAATCAGAAGCTCTATACTTACATACTCCAAGTTTCAACAAGTAGGAAAGTCATCACTATTTAAAACAATTCAAAAAGGATTGGGTGATGATAATTGTAGTATCATTTCACCAAAACAAGCTATTGATAGAAGTAAAGCTTTTTTAATTGATAAACAATTAGTGTTGATTGATGAGTTAAGAATAGAAGGAACCAAAAACTATAAAGGTCTAATTATGGATTTATTGAAGCCATTGATGACTGAAGAACAACACGACGCAAGACCTTTGTTTCAAGACTGGCGAACTATACACACCATCACTTCTTTTGCTATCTTTACAAATCACGAAGACGCAATATTCACTGATTATGAACTAGAGGCTAGACATAGTGTTTTTGAACATACAGAACAAAGGTTAGAAGAAAGCTTTTATGACGATTATTGGAAAAACCTTAAAGATGGTCAATTAGCAAATGTGGTTAAACACTTCTTACTTCATAGAAAAATTAAAACTTATGATGACCTTACAAAAGAAGAGATTGACGAAGAAACTAAAGCCCCACTAATACCATTATTTAAAGCTGAAGGACCTTGTTTAAAAACTGAAGCATTAAGAAGAATGTCAGAGAAGGGTGATACTCTTACAGAAGAAATTAAAACTTTAATTCAACAAAGATTAGAACCATTTCACCAAGATATTATTGGTATTAATGAAACATTTTTATTTCTTAAAAACCAAGGGAAAGAAATCACTAGACAGAATGAACTTTCCGAAGTTTTAGATAAACTTGAGTGTCATAGATTTGGTGAGTGTAAACATATTATCTCAAACAAATCACCTATACTTTACTCTGTAAGAAATCACGGAAGATATCAGAAGTTTTATAATACAGATATTGCTTCAAACTATTGGACACCAATGGATTGGAAAGAATGGGGAATGACACAGAAGGACGTTGATATTGTAAAAGGTAAAGTCAAAGATTTATTTGAAGACCCACAATGGATTAAAGACCAAAAGAAAGAGTGGGAAGAAAAATCTAAAAAGAAAGAAGCTGAACTAGATTTAGAGGAGGCACCTTTCTAATGCTTAATAAATCTCGCAGAGCTAAATCAACTAAACTTCAAAATCTTGTAAGAGATAAAATACTAAATGCTTTTAGACCACACTTAAGAAAGCAAGATGTTAAGACGGCTTTGAATGGTGAGAATGGTCCTGATATTATCTTGAGCCGGATAGCCAAGAAGCTTTGTCCTTATCAGTTTGAAGTTAAGAATAGAAACCAAATGAAGACGATATATGACTGGTATAAACAGGCCTCAAAAAACACTAAACTTGAGCCAGTAGTTGTTATGAAGATGAATACTAGACAACCCTTGGCAGTCATTGATTTAGACACTTTTATTGACTTAATTAAATGAAGAAACAAACAACAACATTTCCTGATATTAAAAAGGGCCTTGATGATACTGGCTATCCCTCAATGAATGCAAGAGGTGAAGAAGCAGTATCAAGAGAGTTATATGATGGTGTAAAACATATTAAGGGCAAAGTTAGTAAACAATTTGTATATCCTGAACCATCTAAATTTCACGTTAGGTTAATGAAGAAGGGGATATTAAAACTTGGAAGTAAAACAGAATATACTTACCCTGATTTAAAGGTACGGAATGATATGGAATACAGATTTAATAAGAAGGTATTCTTACCCACAGAGTTAAACGTGGAGGCTCTATTGTATCACTATGATAAACTCTATCAGTTGACACACTACTTGCAGAACAAAGTGGCTTCTCTCAAAGAGGACTTGTTTATCTTACGCAACCGAGAGTAAACCCTAGGAGTACACCAAGTTAATTCCAAGTTATATATTTAGAATAAAACTATAAATAAACTTTAGGGTCAGTAGTGTCCGTAGACACCTGATACAAAAAGCTTAATCCCATATACTCAATGTTATACTATGCGTCCAAACCCAAGGGGGACAATGGGTACAAATTTAGCGTAACCGGAGGAATTATGAGTTTTAAAACTGATGAACATTTATACACCATAAGCAGAAGTGAGTTTGCAAAACAGATAGGAAAATCAAGGGAAGCAGTTAAGATTGCTATGAGAAGAGGAAAATATTCCGACCAATATATTTACAAAAACGGAAAATATTTTTTTAAAGCTCAAGAGGGAGTGCGTCCAAACCAGGAAAAGTCCCCACCTGAATTAATCAAAATGTACCCACTTAAAAGAGAACGTAATAGAGGTAAACACGATATTGCAGTTAAGAAGGGCCGATATCCAAATAGAGCTTTTGAAGAACACAACACAATGAAGAAGATGATGGCTTTGAGAGGTAAGTTAACACCTAAACAAATTGCTATGATACCGAAACTTGAAAGAGAAGCAGTGGAAGAAGATAGAAGACAAAGCTATGAGAGAGCCAAAGAGAAAAAAGTTATCTTCACCGAGAGTTTACACGGCCTTCAAAATGAAAGCAGAAGAGGTTATCCATTTACAGTTATGCCAGGTTATTATGACAATCAAAGAGCTTATAGTATCAGAAATAAAGGTAATGAATGGAAGGAAGAATGGGACAACCCTGGTCCTAAATATTACTGGTAAATTTTTTAACGGACTTTAATTTTTTGTAATTCAAACTAATAGCATTTATATTAGAACCATCATTAATAGTAATAACTCTGTCTTGGGGAGTATTCCAAACTGATTTCCGACAAAATCACCACTACTTCCCAAGGCCGTTTCTAAAATTTTTTTTATAATATTTTTTGAGCTTAACTTCCCTAGACCATCTTTTTTAAAAAAGGGGGGTGGGGGTAAACTTACTTTCCAATTTTCAAATCCAAAGTGAATTTGTTTTTTATGGCTATGTCTTTGTCTTTGCTAGTAAAGTATAGCAATATATCTAAAGTGTTTCTGTGTAGAGGTGTATTGAGCTTTATTTTACAATCGTTATTTGACTTTCAGATGGCACCACTATTATACTATTACCTTTCTAAATCCCTTGTTTGCCGGTTAAGATGTGGGTAAGAAGTGTGTAAGAGATTTAGGAAGTAAAACAATAAAGTTGAATGAAGAATAAAAGTATTATACATCAAAGCAAATTCGCTAAAGCCCTCGTGGTGAAATTGGTAGACACAAAGGACTTAAAATATAATCTAGCCCAATTCTCAAAGATGTAGACCCGGTCAGCACCGGACAAGAGCCTTATAAATATTAGCTTATTCTTCTTCAGCCATTAAATTGAAGACAAGGAGTTAACTATTTATGATGACAAAAAATGTGTACGACGTGGGTATAGAGTGGTCCAATAAAGCTATATCCAAAGTTAAATATGATGGGCCAAAAGACAATGCACCAAGACAAACTTACTACAAGTTTCCAAAGCTCACCGGTAATCTAAAAGGTTGTAGGTTAAGATTTACACCCAAGACAAACAAGAAAGTTATTGAGTGGAACTATACTTACAGAGGACAAAGAAAATCCCTGGACCTGATTGATTTTAACCTGGAGTTAGACCGAGGGATAAAACTAGCAGAAATAACTTTGAATAATCTCCTTGCGTTGCACCAAGACAAGAAGGGAAACTGGAAGTCAAACCCAAAGGTTAAACCTAGTGTTAGCCTAAAGGTTGGCCAAGTGATTGAACAAGTTGTTGAAGCCTCATATCCTAGAAAGAAAATCAAAGGGAATATATCTAAAAACTCTCAAAGTGATTTCACCAGGGTATTACTGGGCTATAATCAAAGAACCCAACACCTTCAGTTTACTGAAGACAATAAGGGTTGGGGTCATACTAAACTAAAATCTAAATACAAAACATTTCAGGATTTATTTAAAGCTTATCCATCAGGAAGAGGAATAATTAATGGAACAAAGCTTAATCCCAATAATGAAACCAGTGTTTATGATAGTTGGTTAGCAGATATAGATATTGTTGAGTTAGAGCCTTATGATATTGAAACATACATTGAAGAGAAAGATGACAGAACTTATGGGACCAAAGTAAACATATTGAAGGCCCTGAAGTGTATGTGGGGTTTTGCTAGGAAGAGAAGATTGTTAGGTAAAAAGCCTCCAATGGACCCAACTAGAAGTGAATATGGTGGTGTTTCAATTACCAAAGATGAAGGCAATAACTATAAAGGGGCTTACCTGAATGAGAAGAGCTATGATTTAGACGAGGATAAGAAGTTAGATAAAGCTTTTATTCAGATTGCAAAAAGACACCCATTTATATCAGAAGCTTTTATGTTCTTAAGGGCAACTGGTTTAAGGATTGAGGAAAGCCTGAAGATTAAAAAAGAGTACATTACAACAGATAAAGATGGCGACCCAATTATAGTAATACCCAGGTTCGTTATGAAGGGTAAATCAACTTATCTACAAAAAGATGAGATTGTTGATATTACACCACCGGTCCAAAGAGTATTAAATAGGCTCAATAGACAAATGAAGAGAAGAAGATATAGAGCTTATAAGTTTGTGCCTTGGTTATTTCCAACAACAAGAATATCCAAAGAGAAGATGGCTACTCCTGAAGATAACCCAGGGTATACACAAAGTCATAGCACAAGATTAAAACCTAGAGGTTTAAACGATTGTTGGAAGAAAGTGAGAGCTATGAGTGGTGTTGAAGGTTCAATTAAATCTTTAAGAAAAACTTATGCAACTAATTCAGTTGATTTATTAGGATTAGAAAATGCTTCTAAAACTACTAAACATAAGAACCAAAATACTCTTGCAACCTTCTACTTCAAACAACCTAGAAGCAAAGTAAAACAATTAGTTTATGCAGTAGCAGATGGGATTTTAAAGGATTAGATTGACAATATCCTTTGAATAAATACAAGGGATATATGGTGGCTAAAGTCGGAAAGAAAGTATTAGAAGAGAGAAGGGAAGACGCACTAAAGGTTGTTCAAATCTTTACTGGTGGTCCTAGGGTAAAAGTTAAAAATGCTGATTGGGACTTCCTGGTGTATGAGTTAAGAAAGCTCAAAGTATCACCAGGGGAGGCTTATAAGATAATCACCCAAAAGTTAGACAAACAAACCAACATAAGATTTGAATGGAAGATGTTGAGATTTACTATGTTTGTATGGGAAAGAGTAAGAGAAGATAAAAATTTATTTTTAAAACCAAAGATTGATAGTGTTAGAGAAGTTGTATCTAGCAGAAGATATAAAGATTTTTTCAGGGGCTATTTCCCAGGTATAGAATTTGACCACGAGAAAGAGGTTAAGCTATTAAATAAACTAATACACGAAAAACCACAAAAGCAATTCTTTCAAGAAGGTTATTACTTCTACGAAGGCACTAAAAGGGTCATACCACAAGGACACCTGGATAAGCTTGTTTGGGGCCTCCCCCCTACTAATCCTACCAGGTAATTCAGGGAATATTATCCCTTGAAATATCTCTAGGGATAGCATATATTCTCTGTATGTCGGA
>MDTG01142652.1_pt1 | contig 10422 bp, 10 predicted proteins | sample 811421 | NCBI WGS metagenome assembly MDTG01 (sample SAMN05326645, study PRJNA326480) | marine metagenome | isolation source: seawater | place: Pacific Ocean: South East | collected 2011
CGACAACCATGTCTGAAATTCTATCACATACTTTATCTGGATGTCCTTCAGAAACTGACTCACTTGTAAAAAGATAATTTTTAAGATTACTCATATCTAATTTTATTAAATGAAAATATTAAAAAAATATACAATAAAATTAATAATCCGAAAATTTTATTTCCATATTTTGAAAATATAGTTGGTTGTATTTTCTTGCTATCTGTAAAATCGATATACCCAGAATTACCAAAGTTAACTCTTTGTTCAACAATTCCTAGTGGATTTATGATTGCTGCTATACCATTATTTGATGAGCGTATTACATATTTTCCACTTTCAATTGATCTAAATATACTGTGGTAAAAATGTTGTTTGGGTCCGATAGATTGACCAAACCACCCATCCTCTGAAATGTTAATTATAAAATCAAAATTTGGATTATCAAATAATTTACCTGAATAAATTATTTCATAACATATTAAAGGTAAAATTTTTAAAGAATTTTCTTTTTGTTTTATTTCAATAATTTTTCTTTGCTTGCCTTTCGAAAAAGATTGATAGTTATTAGTAACTGACTTTAAACCAAATTTTTTTAAATATTTTTCAAATGGTAAAAATTCCCCAAAAGGCACTAGGTTCATCTTATTGTAAGCATTTAATAAATTTAGCTCATTATCATATACGGAAAATGAATTATAATATTTTTGTGCACCATTATTCAATGATTGGCTATTTATACCAACAATAATTAAATGATTTTTATTAAATTTTTCATTAAAAAGTGACTTGTATTCTTTAAACTCATGCTGTGAAATACTTGGAAAAATTCCTTCAGGCCATATAAAAATGGTTTTTTCATTGATATTTGGATTACTTAATTTAATTAAATCTTCAATTACTGAAACAGTATTTATATTTTTATAAAATCTATCAAGGCTAATATTTGATCCTATTACTCTTATTTTGTAGTAATGTTCTTTTTTATCAAGTTTATTAAAATTACTTTGATACAAAAAACCATAAAGATAAAATAATACAATAGAAAAAAGAAAAATTGAGCAGAAAACAACATCTCTTCTGGTTTCTCTAAGTAAATAAATTGCAGGGCTTGTAAATAGGGATATGCAAAATAAATTAAATCCATAAGTTCCTAAAATTGAAATAATACTTAAAAACTCTAAATGATTGAAAAAACTAAAACTAATCAAATTCCAAGGAAACCCTGTAAATAAAGATCCTCTTAAAAATTCTAAAACTCCAAATGATAAAGAAAAAACAAGAAATGAGCTAATAATTGTTCTTGAGTTAAAGATAATAAAAAAACAAGAAACAAAGCCATAAAATAAACTTAAAAAAGCTGGTATTAAAATAATTGATATTGGTATCAAATATTTAAAAGTTTGATCAAATGTAAGTGAAATTGATATCCAATATAAATTGGTTATGAAATATCCAAATCCAAATAACCATCCATAAAGAAAAAAAAATTTTAAATCTTTATGCTGTTTAGATTTTTTTACCAAAAATAAAAAAAATAAGGTAAACGTAAAAAAATTAATTATTAAATAGTTAAAAGGTGGTAAGCTGAAAGAGGTTAAGACTCCCAGGATAAATAGAAATATTAATTCAATGTATAATTTTTTATTCAATTTAATTTAACTTTGAAATAACCGATTTATATATTTGATCTTCTTCTTTGAGCATTTTTATAAAATCTTTGTTTTTTGAATGACTAAAACCTAGCAAATGAAGAAATCCATGAATAAAAATTTTAATTAATCTTTTTTTAAAAGATTTTGTCTCTTTAGATTTTGGTTTATCAATATAATTGTAACTAATTATAATATCTCCAATATAAGTTTGTTTTGATATTTTATAATTATTATTAAAAGGAAATGACAATATATCAGTTGATTTATCTTTATTTCTAAAGTTTTTATTAAGTTTTTTTATATTCTTATTATTAGACAGTAATAAAGTTAAACTTACTTTTTTATTCGAAAACTTATATTTTTTTGGAAATGCTTTACAAATTTTATTAAAAAATATTTCTTTTTTTTTTATTTTTCTTGACCAGGCCTTCTCCTCAGAGAAGACATCAATATTAATCATTGTTTGAATATGCTTTAACTATTTTTGATACAAGTGGGTGTCTAACAACGTCAGAGTGATCAAAATCAACAACCTCTATTTCATTCAGGTGACCTAATAATTTTTTAGATCTGGTTAAACCTGAAATATTTTTATTTGGTAGATCTATTTGTGTTGGATCGCCGTTTACAACAATTTTTGAATTTTCTCCAATACGAGTCAAAAACATTTTAATCTGGGTATCTGTTGCATTTTGAGCTTCATCTAAAATAGCAAAAGAATTTTTTAAAGTTCTACCCCTCATAAAGGCCAGTGGTGCAATTTCAATATCTCCTATCTCTATCATTCGTTGTATTTTTTCAAAATCAAAAAGATCATAAAGAGAGTCGTATAAGGGTCTTAAGTATGGATCAACTTTTTCCTTCATGTCTCCTGGTAAAAAACCTAACCTTTCACCTGCTTCAACTGCTGGTCTCGATAAAATAATTCTTTCAATTTTTTTTTCTAACAACATCGTAAGACCTACCGCTACTGCTAAGAAAGTTTTTCCAGTTCCAGCGGGACCTGCAGAAATTATTATATCTTTTTGTCTCAAGGCTCTGACATATTCTTTTTGTTTTTCTGATCTTGGGATAATAGATTTTTTTGGAGTTTTAATAATATCTGTCACATTATTATTTTTAACTTTTTCATTAATCATAAATTTATCTACTGAAGAGATAATATCTTTATTTTCAATACTTCCATTGTTAAAAAATTGGTTAGCTAAAAACTGAATTGCGTTCTTAACAATTTCATTTTTTTGAGGATTAGATTTTATTAAAATTGAATTTCCTCTTGAATATAGACTTGACTGTGTAAGTTTTTCAAGTTCTTTTAAATTTTGATTAAACTCCCCAACTACACCCATTAATAAATCATTATCATGAAAAATAACACTCAGTGCATTATTGTCTGAGTAAACGAATTTTAGAGACGTATCGATCTTTTTTTTTATCAAACTACTCAATTTTTATGCTACCTTTTGTTTTGAATTGACATTTTTTTCTCCAAACAAAGTACTTCTATTAATTTCATTTATTTTTACTGGCACTATTTTTCCAATGTCCTCTTTTTTACCATCAAAAATAACTGGTGTCATATATTCCGATCTACCAAATAGCTTTTTTGTATCCTCTGTAAAATTTTCTACCAAAATATTAATCGTCTGATTTTGCAGTACTTTGTGCATATTTAATTGATTTTCATACAATAAATTTTGGATTTTTTCTAATCTGTTCATTGAAATTTCCTTGTTTATTAATTTTAATTTTGCTGCAACAGTCCCTGGTCTTGGACTAAAAATGAATGAATATGAATTTATGAATTTAATTTTTTTGATCAGCTCAAATGTATTTTTAAAATCCATTTCTTCTTCTCCTGGATATCCAATAATAAAATCACTTGAAAACTCTATACTGGAATTAATTTCTTTCAATGTATCAAACACTTTAAGGTAATCATTAATGGTGTGTTTTCGATTCATAAGATTTAAAATCTTATCAGATCCACTTTGCACTGGTAAGTGTACTAAAGGCATTAGTTTTTTTGAGTCCTTATAAACTTCAATTAAATCTTTTTTCATGTCTTTTGGGTGAGATGTTGTATATCTTATTCTCTGCAAACCAAAAATTTTTTCCATCTCTATAATTAAATCTGATAATTTATAACCTTCAAAATTATATGCATTTACATTTTGTCCGAGTAAAATTAATTCTTTTGTACCATTTTCGACCAAATATTTTGCTTCATCAATGATCTGATTAAAAGGCCTAGAATATTCTGGCCCTCTTGTATATGGGACTACACAAAAATGGCAAAACTTATCACATCCTTCTTGAATTGTTAGATATGAAGAAACCTTTTTTGCGTTATTCTTTACCCTATTTAAATATTCAAATTTAGAAACTGCATCAAATTCTGTTTCTTCAACTTTCTTCTTTTTGTCGATATATTTTAAAATTGTATCATTAATTTTATGATAGGATTGAGGTCCGATTACTAAATCAATATAAGGTTCTCTTTTCAGCATTTCTTGATTTTCAGCTTGTGCAACACATCCTACAATAATTACTATGGGTTTTCGCTTGTTTCTAAAAATCTTTTTAACCCTTCCAATTTCATGATACACTTTTTCTTTTGCTTTATCTCTTATATGGCATGTATTTAAAAGATAACAATTTGCTTCTTGATACTTTTCAGTTTTCTTAAAACCAATTTTTTTAACAGAGTCATAAATTCTATTAGAATCATACTCATTCATTTGACAACCAAAAGTTTTAATAAAAATTTTTTGAATCATTTATTAGGGTTTTTTTTTACCCCATATAACTCTAATTTGTGGTCTACTAATTTGTAACCATATTTATCAGCTACCTTTTTTTGTAGTTTTTCAATTTCTTCATCTACAAATTCTATTATTTCACCTGACTTAACATCAATTAAATGATCATGGTGTCCCTCATTTAATTCTTCATATCTTGCTTTACCGCCTTTAAACTCATGCTTTGCAAGAATTCCTGACTCTTCAAATAATTTCACAGTTCTATAAACTGTAGCAATACTTATTTTTGAGTCAATTTTTGATACTCTGTTATATAATTCATCAACATCAGGATGGTCAGATGCTTCCGACATTACTTTTGCTATAACTCTTCGTTGATCTGTTAGTTTAACACCTTTTGATAAACATTTTTCTTCAATAGTATCTGGCATAATTAATTTTAACTCAAATAAATGGGTTTAATCAAATTTTTTTTAACCTTAAATTTATCACATAGATTTGGAATATTTTCATATTTTATTTCTTTAACTCCCCTAAAATCTTCAAAACTATAACAGTAATAATCAATTTTCACAGCTAAATGTATAGCTTTTATTATTGATAGAGAATTCCTAATTCCAGCAAAACTGCCAGGCCCTCTATTTACATAAAGATTAGAAATATCATTTAATTGCAAATTTTTTGAACTTAAAAACTCATTAATCAAGGTCATAAGTTTTTCAAAATTGATTTTAGTATTTTCATGACTAATATTATGGATTATATCATTCTTAATGATCATAAAAAAAATTTTATCTTTTGCAGCATCAATTATTAGTTTATTCATTGTAAATCTATTCTTTTTAACCAATACTAATTCAGTAGAGAATAATAGCAAATATTTTTCAAATGATAGTGGAATTTTAAGCTTAATGTATCATCGTTTTAATGAAAATAAATATCCATCTACAAATATTAAAATGGATGTTTTTCAAAAGCAAATGAAAATTATAAAAGATCTTGAATATGATTTTTATAATCCTAAAAATTTTATAGATGAATTTGATAAACCAAAAAATAAAAAAAAAATATTAATTACCATAGATGATGGTTTTAAATCATTTTATACAGAAGCTTGGCCATTTTTAAAAAAAAATAATATTCCGTTTATTCTTTTTATATCAACTGAACCAATAGGTAAAAATGGATATATGAATTGGAATGAAATAAAAGAAATAGAAGACTCAGAATTTGCAATTATAGGTCATCATTCTCACTCCCATGAATATTTAATCGACATGAATAATTCTGAATTTGTTAACGATATAGTTACAGCTACTAAAATTTTTAAGAATAATTTAGGATATGTTCCAAAAATTTTTTCATATCCTTTTGGAGAATATTCCCAAGATATGAAAAATTATATTTCTAAAAATTTCAAAATTGCTTTTGGTCAGCATTCTGGAGTTATTGATCTGAATAAGGATAAATTCGAACTTCCTAGATTTCCAATTAATGAAAAATACGGGGATTTGAAAAGATTTAAATCTTTAATAAATTACAATCCTCTAGAGTATAAAATTTTAAAACCTGAGGAAAAAATGATAACTGATAAAAATAATCCACCTAAATTAATTGTTAAATTTTTTAAAGAACAAAAAAATATAAGTAATATTAACTGTTATTCAAATGATGGTGGTAATTGGAAAAAGTCCAATTTGAATTTTGATAAACAGGTTTTAACAATTACATTTGATCAAAAATTTTTACCAAGAAGAGGAAGAATCAACTGCTCTCTTAATGATAATGGACAATGGAGATGGTTTGGAACTCAATTTACTATTAAAAAAAATTAAATTAGACTTTCAAGTTCAATACTCGATGGAAGCAATTTAGCATCATCAAAATCTTTTAAATTATTTTGCTTAATTATTTTTTGTAAAACTTCTACGTATTTTTCACCTGTTTCTGCGTATTTATCTAAATATTGTGAAAGAACCATACTATCCAAATCTTTTTCTTCATCCCTTAATTTTGCCCTGGCTTCTCTAAAATTTTTATAAGTTGAATGCGTATTTAAATTTCTTTGATAAGCTCTTACTGATGCTTGAAGAACATTAAATTTCATTACTTTATGACCTTCATCTTTATCAGAATCTTTTGGTTTTAAACCTTCACCTGACCAAGTCCATTGCCCAAATAACGCATTTCCTTCTTGGGCAAATCTAGAAGTTCCCCAACCTGTTTCTTTTGCTGCTTGAGCTAATGCTAGTGAAACAGGAACCTCATCCATTCTAATTTTTAAAATCGATAGATCTTTTGAGCTTACGCCATATTGTTTATATTTTTTTTCTAACCATTTTTTTTCCAATTTTGAATTATTACTTTTATTTATAATAGTAAATAGTCTTTTTCTATCTAGTTTTATGTTGTTATTTTCTTTTAAAATTAATGGTAAAACAATTTGTATAAAAAATTCTTTTCTTTTTTTTGTGCTTTCAATCATTTTAATTTCTTGAGGAAGTAAAGTAAGGGCTACTGGTTTTACTAGTTTTTTTTCCCTAACATCTTTAAGAGTATAATTGGTATCCTCAAATAATTGTTTGATTGTTGATGCATTTAGTCTTACAGTATCTGTCTCTACTTCATTCAAACTTAAAATATCAACTAAAAGATCTTTTTCATTTATAGACTGGTTTTCATTTAAGATATTTTCACCATTATTATTTAATGTATAGGCTAAAATCGCTTTTGACTTATTTTTATGTTCAAAGTTCTGATTTTTAAATACATCAATTAAAGTAGGCATAGAATAAAAAGAGAAAATTACAAGTAAAGAGCACAAGAATATTCTAGGTATAGATCCAATATTTTTTTGATCAAAAAAGTTTAAAAATTTTAATTTTGAATTATAAAATCTTTTTTTCATTTTTAGATTGCCTCAACTTCTTTTATTTCAGGAATATAATGACACAATAGGTTTTGAACACCCTGCTTAAGGGTCATCGTAGAACTTGGACAACCAGAACAGCTACCCTGCAATTGAACTTTAACAACTCCATTTTTAAATTCCTTAAATTTTATATCACCTCCATCTTTTGCAACAGCAGGTCTGATTTTTTGATCTAATAACTTAACAATTTTTTTTTCTATCTCATCTAAGTTTTCTGAACTTTCTTTTAAGTTTTTATCAACAACACAGTCTTTTCCACTTGAATAAAAATCATTTATCAAAGAGATGACAATATATTTAATTTCATCCCAAGAAACATCATCATATTTATTAATCGAAATAAAATCTTCTCCTAAAAAAATACCCTCCACCCCATTTACAGACAACAAGTTTCTTAATAGTTCATTATTGGTCTCATCTTTATTCATGATCTCTAAAGAGCCAGATTTTGATACAGATTTTCCTGGTAAGAATTTTAATGAATTAGGATTTGGTGTTATTTCTGTTTGGATAAACATTCTTTATATATAGTGAAATATTCCTAAATTTAAACTTCTTAATAAATTTTTTTTAAAAACCTACAATTTTATGAATTTTTTTCATTTTTCTTGAAGCTATTTCGTCAGCTTTTTTACAACCCTCAACGAGTATTTTATCTAAATAATTTTTATCATCTAATAATTTCTTAATTTCGCTAGATATAGGTTCAATCTTATCAACTAGAACTTGTGACAGACTTTCTTTTAATTCTGAGAAATTTTTTCCAGAAAATTCCTTTAAAGAATTTTTTACCGTACTATCAGTTAAACTAGAATAAATACCAATTAAATTTTTAGCCTCAGGCCTCTCATTAAGCTCATCTTCATTTTCAGGTAATTGTAAAGAGTCTGTTTTAGCTTTTTTTATTTTATTAATTATTTCATCTTTTCCATCCATTAAGTTTACTCTACTTAAATCTGATATATCAGATTTACTCATTTTTTTTTTACCATCTTTTAAACTCATGATTCGTGAAAATTCTTTTTGAATTAAAGGCTCTGGTTGGATAAAAAAGTTATCTACTTTGAAATCGTTGTTAAATTTGTGAGCAATATCCCTGCATAGCTCCAAATGTTGTTTTTGATCATCACCTACTGGAACATGCGTTGTATCGTACAATAAAATATCTGCAGCCATTAAAACTGGATAAGAATAAAGTCCAATACTTGCTTTTTCTTTATCTTTTCCAGCTTTCTCCTTAAACTGTGTCATCCTATTTAACCAGCCCATCCTTGCAACACAGCTCAATATCCAAGCGAGCTCGGAGTGAGCGCTTAATTGAGATTGATTAAAAATAATGCTTTTTTCAGATTGTATGCCACTTGCTAAAAAAGTTGCTACTGTTTCACGAATATTATTTTTTAATTTTTTTGGATCCTGATTTACGGTAATTGCATGTAAATCAACTACACAAAAAATACATTCATTTTCAATATTATTATTAAGATTTACAAAGTTTTTTATCGCTCCTATATAATTTCCTAAATGAAGATTGCCAGTAGGTTGAACACCTGAAAAAATTTTTTTTTTCATAATTAATACTTTAATTGAAGATCTTTATAATTAAAAGCTTTGATGAATAATGACAACGATAAATAAAAAGCTAAGCACAATAAAATAGATAAAAACAAATAAAATGATTTAAAATAGTAAGTATAAACAAGTTGAGACTCAAAAATTGATATTATAAACTTAAAAAAAATGCCCATCATTATTGAGGCAAATATTATTTTGAATAATCTTATTAAAAATATTTCATTAAATTCAAATAAACCTCTACTCTTCAAATATATAAATAAAACAAAAGAATTAAACCAAGATGAAATCGATGTTGCTATTGGTATTATTATAAAGCCTATACTTTTGAAGTAATACAAACTTATAAAAACATTTAGTAATACAGAAAATAAAGAAATATAGAATGGTGTTTTTGTGTCATTATTGGCAAAGAAAAAGGTGGAAAAAACTTTGATCAACGCAAAAGCAGGCAATCCTAAACCAAAATAATAAAGTGCATTAGCAGAATTTTTAACAGCATCTTCACTAAAAGAACCATAGCCAAATAATGCAGAAATAATTTTTTCTGAGCCAATAATTAACGCTGCAGCAGCTGGTAAGCTCAAAAACATACTTAGTTCTAGAGCTTTATTTTGGATTAATAAAATTTTACTTTTCTTTTTTAAATAAATATTTTTAGAAAGTTCAGGTAAGATAATTACGCCTATGGCTATTCCGGCAATCGCTAAATTTATTTGATAAATCCTATCAGCATAATATAAATATGAAACTGCACTAGCTTGAAAAGAGGCAATAATAGTTCCAACCAATATATTGATTTGAGTAACACCAGATGAAAAAACACTTGGTAAAAGTTTTTTAAAAAAAAGTTTTATCTTACTGTTTATTTTAAATCTAAAGCTAAATTTAAGATGACAAAATTTTTTTACAAACAAATATAAAAATATCAATTGTAAAAAACCGGCCACAGATACCCCATAAGATAGATAATATATAATTTGATCATTTAGATAATTTCCAAAAATAAGAACACTTATTAAAACTAGGTTTAAGATAATCGGTGCAGCTGCGGCAGCTGCAAATTTATTGTGTGAGTTCAATATTGCTGAGAAAAAAGAGGCTAAACTCACAAACATTAAAAAAGGGAAAGTTATTCTTGTTAAAATTATTGCAAGCTCTATTTTTTCACTATCATCGACAAAACCCGGTGCTATCAGCTTAATTAAAGAAGGCATGAAAATTTCAGCCATTAAAACTATAATAAACAAACCTAAAATTAATAAATTAAAAATTTTATTAGCAAATATATTTGCTTTTGATTTTCCTTTAACTAGTTCAGAAGTGTAGCTCGGAACAAAAGCTGCGTTAAAAGTTCCCTCTGCAAACAACCTTCTAAATGTATTTGGTATTCTAAAAGCCACAAAAAATACGTCTGCAATAAAACTTGTACCAAGAAAAATTGCAATTAAAATATCTCTCAAATAACCAAGTAATCTGCTGATTATAGTATAAAAACCAAAAGTCCCTGTTGACTTAA